>JACKZZ010015223.1_pt1 | contig 15651 bp, 9 predicted proteins | sample 8027871 | NCBI WGS metagenome assembly JACKZZ01 (sample SAMN15724774, study PRJNA655200) | protist metagenome | isolation source: fluorescence activated cell sorting (FACS) single amplified genomes of... | place: USA: West Boothbay Harbor, Gulf of Maine | collected 2000-07-19
TTCTTCCTGTCGCGAAATGTACAGTTCTTTCTTCGGAGCCAACACAGATTTAAACCCCCGCTTCTCCAAATCGTATTTGTTTGAATTCACCTATCTTCTATAGAATTTAAAAAAAATGGCGGACCGCATGCTCAATGCCGCGTTAAAAGAAATATTATTGTTGAAAGATGTGGAAAAACAGCGGTTGGCGGTTAAAACTTTGTTTAAGTTAGCAACAAATGTTCACACGAAACCAACGGAAACAAAATATCACAAGATACGGCCTGATAATCCACAAATAAAGTCTCGTATTTTTGATATTAAAGGTGGTCGCACTGCATTGCGTGGTATTGGTTTTGGTTTGTCTGAGTGTGGTGAATTTTATGAGTACCGTGGTGCACCGTTAGAAAAGTGTTGTGCAATATTAGAAAATGCTTTAAACGATATTACAGGGAACAATCAAAATAATAGTGAAAATACAGCAGATGGTGGAAATACATCCCAACGTCAAGTTGGTCAAAACCCCTCAAGGACATATGTCGAGCGACAAGGCCCGCGCGGAAATGATTTTAAACGTTTTAAATCTGGAATCGAAGGTTTATACCAACGTTGGTCAGAAACAGCGTTTGTGTTAACCAAAGGTGCACCAAAAACGGAGGGACAATATATTATAACAGAAAAGGCTGTTGAAGTATGTGATGAATTTTTAAAATTGCTAGAAGAATCGGCTAAAGAAAATAATTGTTTGCAAGGATATATATATCAACACTTAGTACATAAGATGGAGTCTGGGGATAAAACTATTATCAATCAAATGTTGGAAAATGATAGTGAAACTTGCAATGCAATTATTAACGGGGCAGAAACATTTCGTAAAACATTACGTGTTAAAATTGCTGACGATGCTGATTTAGATACGGCGCGTCGTGCAGTTATTGACACAATGGAATTTTTCCGTTTGTTAAAGGATGAAAGTGAAAAACTCAATATTACTGGATTTGAGTTATTATGCAAACTAGATAAGTAGGAGACAGACAGATAGCTATATGTATTTTGTGTTATATATACACGTGCTGTTATTATCAATAAGGTGCGCACGTTTGTACAAAATTTAAAAATAAGTAATTGTGTTAAAGTGTAATAAAGTTATACCAATTGGTACCAAGGTATATAATTTTAGATCCCGTGATGAATACTATGCTCAAATACTCAGTCTCAAGAATATCTACACACACATATAAATATATACTTTTGGTAAAATAATATGTTAATTTTCATTTTATTTTCTCAACACACATAGCCCAGTTACCAGTGTCGTGATAACTTTCTACTACCTCAGCAAATATATCTTCCCTCTGCAACAGTTCATTAAATAAACGTTCTAATTCACCCTTTTCGTATACATGGCAATAACGCTGAAATACTGCTGCACCTTTCATTTCATCAACTTCTCCATGTTTAGCAACGGCATTTTGAACAACTTTTTTCGCCTCGATGATGCGCTCTTCTAACGTTAAGTTTGGTTTTCCAATTTTTACGTGCCATGGAACCAAAACATCTTGTTCCTCAAATATGTGCCCAGATACTGAACTTAGTTCTTGCTCAAATGCCCATGCATAGAAAAGTGCTTGCCCACCTGGGCGTAAAACACGTAAGGTTTCTGCCATCAATTGCAAGCGTCGCTCTTTGCTAGATATATGGTGCAAAACCGCAATGGATAATACTGCATCAAAAATATTGTTTCTATACGGCAAATGCAATGCATCTGCGCTGTGTACTTCTTGTTCTCTTGCATTGCATATTTTTAAAAGTTCTATACTAAAATCAGACCCGATGCTATAACCACTAGACAACTCTACGCATGATGACCAATTCTTGCCATTTCCACAACCAATATCACCAAAAAAGGACCCCTTTGGTTGCCGTTTAATAAATTCGGCAACTTTTGGCCATGGTTTATAGCGCGTTCCATGCCATTGAGCTGCTATTGAATCGTATACTTTTTGTACATGTTCTTTTTCACAAAATGGTCGATGTGACCAGATATTTTCATTATTATCACTAATTTTCATATTGTTTACATATCCTTTTAAATTATCAAAACTATTGCTTCGTTTTTTCATACGATCTAAGAACCCAGGCGGTAAAGGTGTTGATTTAGCAGAAATAACGCTGGCTGACCTTCTTCTCATAAGTTTTGCTTGTAATTCCAATGCTTGTCTCTCTTGCTTACGCCTTTCTTTCGCTGCTTTTTTTGCAGCTTTTTTCTCTTTTTTTATTCTCCGTTTTTCCTCAATTGTTACTTTCCGTTGTAATTCAATTGCATTTCTCTCCGCAACAGCTTTTGCTTTCACTTCTGGATCCAACCTACGCAACGTAAACGAGATGCGCCGTTCCGTTATTTTTGGTATTGCATGTTTATATATTGGGCCTATTGCTTCGCCACCTACTCGCAACGCGGAGCCAACGGGCATGGATACTTGTTGTTCACCTTTCCACACACCATTTTCCCCTTCGATAGTTTTGCCAAATACAACGGCTTGCTCTGATACTAAAGACAATGTAATTAGTGGTGCAATAAACTTACTGTTATCTACATGGGGCGGAAGCCACATTCCTGCGGAATATACATTAACTGTGCATTGATCTGGTGTTTCGTTAGATTTAATAACGCCCTGTTTCACTAATAACTCAATTAGCTCCAACATAATAGGGTCTTCTTCCATATCTCCAACTTTGCATCCAGGGTAGACTCGATTGCTATTCGTATAATAACCATATTGTATAACTTCCCGAGACTGACCTTTTTTTGCCCAACTTGGTGGAGGCGAATCATACATTTTCCCAGGAAGCTTCCCTTCTCTACCTTTTACTAACTGCAAATCAATATATTCAATTAGACGCTTTTGAAAATGTTCATCACAACAATTTAAAAATAAGTCCAATCCCGGTATTTTCGTCGGGCACAGCGTAACCATATTCCAAGTGTCGGAAGTATATACGCCGTATTGATGGTTGCCAACTATATTAACTACAAAACAGAAATATCTGTGCTTATGCGTGTCTGTGATAATAATATTTTAACCGCAGCAAGCCATCATCTTATGCATGCAAAGCATATCATCGCTCGAATCACACAGGTTTCAAGTGTGACTTCGTGCCTTCCACAACATTCGGCTAATAATGAATTATTATTCTTATTATTATATTATTATTATTATATATTATTAATAATTATTATTATTAATTATTATTATTATATATAATTATTATTATTGTTATTATTATTATTATTACTTATATAACAACAGACCGCAGGAGGTTAAGGAGTAATTTTGTACAGTGTATGGTAATAGAGTTCTTCTTCTTACTCTGTCCTTAACTACCCGACACGATCGGGCTATATACGCTAGTAAACGATATAATGCTGTGTATATGCTATTTTAAACCCCGTAGTGTATCGTTTTATATTATGACAGGATGGATTCTGCGAATATATGTCCATCCTTTAACCCTCTTCATATATGTAAATTCTTTTTGTTTCATATCCATCCATTTTCCAGCAAAAAAAAAAAAAAGGATAAATTTATTATAATAATAATAAATAACACATTTAACAAAGGTGCAAAGCTAAAAAATATGGGAGTAGTAAGTAGCTTAATATTATTATATTATTATTATTTATTTATTATTACACATCATCATCATCACACACAATAAGACTATATGAACTCAATGTAGGTATAAATAATAACGCGCACGTAATATGCGTGACGAACCTCTTCAGGCATAAGGACACCCGAGAGGTTTACTTCAATAAACACGAAAGTAAAACCATCACCATATACGTACGCCCAACCCTTACGTTCACCGCAATTATGGGAAAATATAGGAAGAAACGAAAGCAAGGTCGCCATGGAGGTGGTGGCAACGCAAAGAAACACCATAAAAAAGATAATAGTAAGTGGAACAATGTGCCTATCGATAGAAACAACGTATTGTTTGAAGAATACTACACAAAACAACCTGATCTGCTAAAATCGCATGAATGGAAAGCGTTTGTAACAGCATTAAGAAAACCGTTACCGGCTACATTCCGTATCAACGGGACTTGCACGAACAAAGAACAGCTTAAGAAACACTTACGAACGACATACAGTTTTGAACTGGGGGACGTTAAAGTTGATAACCATATGATCGCACCTCCGCGCCCTTTAGCATGGTACCCAGATAATAATGGTTGGCAATTAGGTTGCGGCAGAAAAGTTTTGCGCAAATCAGAGACATTAAAAAAAATCCATAGATTTATTGTCGAAGAAACTGAAAGAGGAAATGTTAGTCGTCAAGAATCTGTTTCTATGATCCCACCATATTTATTACAAGTTAAACCTGAACATTATGTATTAGATATGTGTGCAGCGCCTGGTTCTAAAACTGCGCAACTATTGGAATTTTTAGCTGGAGAAGACAATTTAACTGTGCCAGGTGGAATGGTTATCGCAAATGACAATGATTCAAGGCGGGCATATATGCTTACACACCAGGTAAAACGAATTAAAAGTGCTGGATTAGTCGTATCTTGCCACGATGCACAGTTTTTTCCAAATCTAATTCCTAGAGAATTTGCTGCTAAACAACAAAATAATAATGACAGTAGATACGCAGAAGGTATATTTGATCGCATATTGTGTGACGTTCCGTGTAGTGGTGATGGTACGATGAGAAAAAATGTTGATGTCTGGAGAAAATGGGACACGATGAGTGGTATAGCTCTCCATCCATTACAAATCCAAATTGCTATGCGTGGCGTATCATTATTAAAAGTCGGTGGTTTAATGGTTTATTCTACATGTTCTTTCAACCCAGTTGAAAATGAAGCAGTCGTAGCAGAAATTTTAGTTCGTTGTGGTGGTGCAGTTGAGCTGGTAGATGCATCTGATATGTTACCAAGTCTTATAAGAAGGCCTGGGCTATACAACTGGAAAGTAGCAGTGCAAAAGAAAAAGCCAGAAGTTGGCATTGTATGGGTTGATTCACACGACAAACGACCAGAACTAATTGGGCAACATTTACGCCCAGGTATGTTCCCACCAACAATGGAGAAAGCAAAGGAGTTAAATCTACAGCATTGCTGGAGAATGATGCCGCATGATCAAGATACCGGTGGTTTTTTTGTTGCTTTGTTACGCAAGACAAAAGAAATTCCAGGACCGTCTGGGTCATCTAATTACAAAGTTAAAACAACTTCAGAGAAGGGCAAAAACGTTGTAAAAGCGGCAACCAGTAAGGATAAAAGTAAAGACGAGACTACTACTGCTGCCGCTTCTAAGACTACTGTTGATGAATCAAAAAATAAAAATACTGATGCTAAGCCCTTACAAAACAAGAAACACCCGGAACGTGCTGGTGGCCAAGATTTATACTCTGAGTTCCTTATTAATGATGCCAACCGAGAATCATGGAAGTCAATGAAATCATTTTACGGAATAAAAGACACATTTCCAGAAAATTTATTATTTACTCGCTCAGTTGGTGCTAAAATGATTTCATTTGTAAATAAAACAGTTAGAGATTATGCCATGGATTTTGATAATAAAGGACGAAGGTTGCATCTTGTTAATGTCGGGTTAAAGGTATTTGAAAAAAATTCAAGACCCGGTGTAGATTGCGCATACCGATTGCAACAAGATGGTATCGCTGCATTGTTACCATATTTAACTAAACGCGTTGTTGATGTTAACTTTCAAGATATGTTATATTTGCTTCAAAATAGTGAACGAGGATTCCCAGTAATAGCTATGTCTGATGAAGCATCCAAAGTCATGAAGAATCTTACAAATGGATCTTGCGTTTTGCGATTGAATACAAGTGAATTTGAAAGCGAGAAAGTAATGAATGATGCTGGAATACCTAGTAATTTCTGCATTGTATGCTGGCGGGGAGATGTAGCTTTATCACCACTAGTACAAAAAAATGAAAAATCAAGTTTGTACAATCAAATTGTATCGGCTGGAAAAAATCTTGGTAAGGAAATATTGGATTTGAAAGATTTTGTTTACCCTGAAAAAAAGAAAGAGTAAATATTTTAAGCATGTTTTAGTTACACGGGAAAGATATTTTAAGCGCACGATGAAATCTAATATTCCAATACGACGACAAAAAGATTTTCCTCCTCCTTTTAATATATATATAAAATGTATCATATTATTATTATAGCACTATACAAAAAATAAAAATAATAAAAATAATATTTAATAATAATAAATACTAATAATATAATAATATAAATAATACTATTATACACCAGCAGGCTGGCAGGCCCTAGCAGGTTATAATAAATTATAAAAAAAATAATAATACAATAATAATAATAAATAATAATAATGGTGTGGTGGAATTTAACACGATCAAAATTTCTACTTTTAGCAGGCGAATAGCATTAAAAACACCCCGTGACGTGTTTAATCACTTGTACTGTATATTATATTTAATAATAAAATATAATAATAATAATATATTTTATATATTTTATATATAATAATTAATCAACAATTTATGACCTTAAAAATCTGTAAAACAGCAGTTATATTTTCTCAAGCAGCCCAGTTTAAGTTGTTAATTAAAGCGCTAGCCGGCTAGGCGGCTAACAGGCACTGTGCTGTATTATTGTGTGTGTATTATTTCAATTATTATTATTATTATATGTTATTATTATTATCATTTTTTATTATTATTTTATTACCAGCATACCAGCAGTGTTTTTTTTTATATATTATTATTTATTATTATTATTATTATTATTATTTAATAATAATTGTTGTGTTGTGTGGTAATTGGTGATGACATTGAAGTGTCTGAAGTGTGTTCCTTGTGTTAATACGAAGCGAGAAGAAAAATACTCTAGGTGCGTTGGTGTTGTATCTTTATTTATTCACATAGTTTATCTTTATTATGTCGTCAAATCTGGTGCTGAACGGGCAGCAAGCAACTTTAACCGTACATAGCATGTTACGAAGAACCAATTTGGAGAGGAAGACTGGGGACAAAGTAACTGTTGTTGTAAATGTTGCCGACAAGAGTCCACCAAAAACGACATCAACATTAAATGACAAAGGAATTTTTGAAAACAGTATACATCATCATTCTGATGATTTTCTCACAAGGCTTGAGTTCGATTCGAAGTTAGAATTATTTTTGCAAGCCCAAACAAACTTGGTAGCCGCTTGTGAAAAACTAAGACAAGAGAACCAGCAATACAGGGAAGAATACATGAAACTACAGCGAAAGGTCTATGCTTTAGAGGAACTGTTTAAAAACGAAGCTCAGATGACTACTCGTTATAACGTTATGGATAACTCCCTATCAAATATGAATAAAGAAATAGGGCGAATACTAGAAAATGTTACGTTTTTAACCGAAGATCAAGACAAATGCAATGTTACCATTAAACAAATGCAACAATCTTTCTCTAGTTTGCGTGATAAAATTGAGAGCAATGACTTTCAAAAGACCCTTGTGCGTAGGGCAGTTAGTAGCATTTTAAAAGGAAGGCAAATGACAAAGATCCAAAGTAATGTTGCGTATAATGTAAAAGCAAGCACAGATATGTTGCATCGCATGGATGTGGCCGAAAAAGAAATATCAAAAATCAAAACGATAACTGCCGATATGACGGGTTATAAATCAACAATAGAACAAATGAAACAACGTACAACATTATTGGAAACCTCTTCGACATTAAGACCATTGGAATTGTTGCAGTTGAATGAAAATGGCGAAGAAGAAAACAGTGATGTATCGGGCAGTGACGATGATGGCGATGAAAACATACGGGTTAAGCAAAACTCCGATATATATAATAGGTTAGACATGCTGGAGAAAGCAAATTTCAGCTTGCGTTTAGCGATGAGTGAAAAAGTTAATAGAAATTTCAAAAAAAACAAAATTTTGCAACAACAAATAGATAGTTTGAAATGTAATGATAATTACGAAGCTTTGATTACAAATTTGAAAAAAATGGAGCAACAAATACATAAAAATGGTGGTGCTGTAGAAACATTCAAAAGCATTATTAATAATTTAGTTATTGATTTGGACGGTCAAAAAAATATACAAAATAAAGAAATTCTTCGATTAGATCGTCAATTACGATTGTCTAGCACCATAGTGCCAGGGCATAGTAGCAATGATACAAATTGTACTAGCAGTAACAGCAATTTGTCCACGTCAAAAATACCAAATTTTATGAGACCGAAAGGATTCAAAAAACAAAAACAATCATTATTTGCAAAGCAAGCAATATACGATAACCAAATGTATGGTTTCAAAAATTCCCCGGAAATATATCATCACAACAATTATTATGTGAAGGCAAATGTGCAGAAAATTTTAGTATCTAATGCCAATGTCAAAAATACACCAAAAATTCAAATTAGAATTCCTAGTAATAGTAAAGAAAGGGAACCGTACAAACGATCAAATGTGAAAATTATTCATAACGAAAGGGAAAGCAAAGTTTAAAGTTTATATACATTATATTATTATGCTTTAGCTTATGCTGGTGCTCATAGGAATAATGTATTATTTAGTATATTGGAAGTACGAAATACAGTGTAAGCACACCACACCATTACCATTCACAACTTAAACTGTCTAACCCCGGATATCCTATATATAATAGAGGGGATAATAATGTAATAACAATAGTAATAGTAGAGGTACACGTAGAGGGATAATAATGTTACAATAGTCAATGCATATAGTATTATAATTAGTACATATATATAATTATTAGTAATGAGTAATTATAATGGCCCTTCTCTTCTTCTACTTGAAAGATAAAATATACAATTACTCGTTCATCTTTTTGAAGAATTTACATTATATACGAAAAGAGAATATCTCTGTTATTTTTTCCTGTTTTTTACCTTTGGGGACATATTGTGGGGTTCGCTATTTTCTGTCAACTCGTAATTACTATCTGAGCCTATCCGTGGTTTTCCCATTCTAAACAGCATTTGCATAAATGGCTCGGGTGGCATTTCGCCACCATGTTGGCGACGATATGCATGTACATTTTTTCTTGTCTGCATATCTTTTAATATTTGTGTCCAGCGTCTATCACCCAATGAAAGTTTTTGCAAATTGGATTGCATTCTAAATATTGGAAATAATGTCATTGGGTACCGTCTATTTAGAGTCCTAAATTCTTCAAAATCTATTAAACCATCTCCATTAGTATCAAATTCCGTCAATGCTTTATTAAAATTTCCTGGAAATGTTGGGTCATTTTTAGTAACAGCTTTGGCTAATTCCATAAATTCCTCTTCATCCAACGTCCCCCCACCATCTAAATCAAATGCATCAAAACAAAAGCGCAAAACTTCTTCCTTTGACCATATACATAAAGTACCACAAACTGCAATAAATTCGTTAAAATCCAGCTCGCCATCCCCGTTTTCATCAATTAAAGCGAAGACCTTATCTGAAAATGCTGTTCGAACTTCGCCCATTTTGTCTAAAAATTCGGAGTAATCAATATCACCAGAATCGTCGTAATCTATTTCTCTAAAACTTCGTTTTAATCTTGCTAAATCTCTATTTGTTAATTGTAATTTTTCTACCGTTTGTATTGCTAATGGTAATGTTAAGGTGTGATCTCCTGGAGGTGCCGTGCAGCTTCGACACAATAGTGCCAGTGCACTTGGCTTTTTTTTCTTTATTCTTACATCCTTAGCAGATTTATCTTTTTCTGTGTATTTATTGTTTTTTTTAACAGTATATTTACCATGTTTACTTCGCCCACCCTGGCCACCTTGTTGTTTTTTCAGTAACATATCCCTTTTCATCGATAATTTACTTTCTTTCACCCCATGCCCACCCCGTCGGTTGGGCATTGTACCAACACGCTTTAAGTTTGGTAGTTTTGAATCTGAGGAAATACGTTTTAAACCTTTTCCATCTCCGCGATGTTGCGGCGAATACGATCGGCGCTTGTTTAGAGACGGTCTTGCTCTATTTGACATATTTAAATCATGCAACAAGTAATTTATGTATAAATAAGCATACGCAAATCCTCGTGGTAACTTGCTGGTGGAGGTACTGTACAAAATACATTTTCAACGCATCTGATGTAATGTCTATACGTGATATGTATAAACGCAATATAATAATATGTATATATATACTGCTGTATAATATAATAATAAAATAATAATAATATTATAATAATAATGTATACATATTTTTATTTATTATTATTTTATATCCACATTGTTATTGTAACAAAGACGATGCATATATTATTTAGCGCACAGATGATATAGCACTATATTAATATAAATGTGTCCTTCATATCCATAATAATAATGCAGCATATAATAATAATAAAGACTTATAGTTTTAGGTTGATAATAGATTCGTTGTATAATAATAATATTTGCATGACGGGTCGATCTAGACCCGTATTATCAACATAGCACTATATTTAAATAATAATCTAAGTGGGAAAATGATTACATGAGGGTTCCATATTATTTCAAATTATTGATTATATAAACGCACTTCTACAAATGTGAAACTCAAGTGTATACTTGCTGTATATAATTTAAATTATACTATAAAAATGAAGGTTAAGGTATTTGCGGGGAAATCGTTTTCACCTTAAAAATACTCGACGCACTGCTCTCTAAATAAATTTCAATTTCAATCTAAATCGCTGTGAGCTGTGACCCTTTTTTTGGGTGTCTAATTTAATTGTTTCCTTAAAACGTAACACACGATCTAAATTTAAATTTATCATTCCAGTTTTTTTTGTTTAAGGAAACAGTAACATTAGTTCAATTAGGCACCCAAAATAAAGATCAAATTTCTGACCATCAGACTTCTTTTTTATTGAATGTCACTTTAACTTGGCCAGTTGGCTCATATGGTATGATATGATATGCAACACCCAGCAGAGCACGTACCTTATATTATTACTTACTTTGCAAACTGCTGCCTGATAGAAATATATATCCTGTACTATTATTATTATGTAAGCGCAGCGTGGTCTCCTGTGAGTGAGCTCCTGAGTAATGGAAATAATTTAAATTACTAGTTGTTCGTTTTTGGATATTGTGTTGACTGCAGTTATATAATATATCTCATTTGTCCCATATGGATTTACCTAATATCATCTGCTAATGAGGTTAAAAATTTAAATATTATCGCAACTTGTGCTGTTCTTCTTCTTCTAATTATTCCCTTTATTATTAGTTTTTTTTTAAATATAAAAGAAGACAAAAGTACTTCTTTTTTTACTTGTTTTGCCTTCAATAGTGCTATTGTTATAAAAAACATTTATTGTTTTTTTCTTCTTCTTTTAATCCTTTTTTCATCATCAGTAGTTGCTAAGCTTTTAGTTTAAAATATATTAAAACGTGTTATTATTACTTTTATCACAACAGGCAATAAGAGGTCGGTTAATATAACTTCTTATAAAGTAATTAGTAATGATACTACGAAGCTTTACATGATATTATATATGTACCCCAGCACTGAAAGATACGACGGATGATACCACGTAGTAATTAATAATGTATTGATTCCAAGATACCCAGATATCAACGCGAAGAAACTCAATGTCTACTGCGGAGGGCGTACAATCGCCCAAATCGTCTTCGGAGGGGGTAAAAATAGAGCTTACTGAGAGTCCAAATGTTGGAAGTACATCACCTGCTAGATCAATCGACGTAGAAGGTGGTTTCCACAAAACACCCCTTCATCAACCAAGGGCTAGTGTTTCAATGGCGCGTAAAGATACATTTAAAACCATGCGTTCAAATACATCAGGAGTAACAGTTAGACAAGAGGATCTATCACAGCTGCTCTTTTCGATGTTTAGCATCGAATTAACAAGAGAACGCTGTGATGATATTGCAAATGATATTATTGACAAATATCAAAATCATCCTCGAGTGCTATCGAACTTGTTAGATGATGAAAATGGGGACGGATACAAAAAGCTAAAGGATTTGACTAAAGAGTTTTGCCCAAAACCAAAAAACAGCCAATCGTTCAAGAAGCACTGGGATGAAATGCGACATTTTATCAGGGGTCTTTTAGACAACAAAGGTTTTGGAGAAGTTTGGGATATAATTATCCTTATTGCGAGTTTAATTACTGTTGGAGTATATGTTGTAGAAACCGAGTTAGACACTATTGGTGCTAACTCTGGAGCTGTAGAAAAAGCAACGATAAGCGAAGTATTAGTATGGCTGGATTTTGTTTGCACCTTATTATTCTTTAGTGATTTTACGCTACAGACACTTGCAGCTGTACCTATGTTTGGAAGCTTATGCGGTATACCATACCCGCTATATTGGTTTGGAGCAGGTAAGATCGACCTCGTAACCGTGTTTCCCTTTTTTATAACAATGGGCATCTTCAAAGCAAAACAACCTGACTTGTATGATTCAAGCGCACCAGGTTATGTTTTTCAAAAATCGCTGCTGAATGAAAACGGTCACATAGGGACGGGTATTTGCATAGTATTGGTTTTACGAATGCTCCGCGTGGTGAAGACATTGCGTTTTACACGAGAAGATCGTCTAGAGCTTGTGCTGAAAAAACAATGTTATTTCAGCACTTATCTTGCGCGAATGACAGCAATTGGAATCAGTATGTTCTTAGGTTATTTTACTTTCTTTGCGAGTTTAATGTACCTGCTAGAGGTTGAGGTTGAGCAGCTGTTTGTTGCCATACATAATAATGAATGCGCAGATCCAGGATATACAGGCCACATAAATGTGCCATGCCCAACAGATTGTGTATCATCAAATGGTTGTCAACAACTTACTTGGCCTCAAGCACTGTACATGATTGTTGTGACGTTTACAACTGTTGGTTATGGGGATTTCAGCCCAGTCACTGTCTACGGCCAATTGGTTTCAATGTTTGTTTTGATATTTGGCGTCGCATTGGTAAGCGCTAAAATCAACCAAGTGTCAACTGTTATTGCTACTGTTAACCATTACAAAAAGAAATACTCGTTAAACCCTGACGTTGGGCACATTCTAATCACCGGTGCTATAACAAAAGAAAATTTAGAAGCCCTCTTAGGCGAACATTTTCATCCTGATCATAAAACAGCTGATAAATTCGAAGTGGAAGATGTCATTATAATGAACCCATCGCCCCCAGCTCCCTTTATCAAGAATATGCTAGTACACGATGAGAACTATACCAAGTTAACGTATTACGAAGGAGACGTTTTGGATGATGCAGATTTGGCCGACGTGTCGATACAGCAAGCAAAACATGCACATTTATTAGTTGACCCAGAATCAAAAAACCATGAATTAGATGATGCTAGAATTATTGTGAGGGCAACTGCGCTTAAGCACAGCAACCCTGACATTAGTATTCATGCACAGTGTCACTTAACAGTAACAAAACGTCATTTAGAGAAACTATTGCCGTATGGAGACAACCAACACTGCCCAGATGTAGTTGTATGCTTAGATCTTCTAAAATCTCGCGCATTTGCACAAAATTGTTTGGCACCTGGATCATCGACATTAATTGCAAATTTGTTTGCATCATTTTCAGACTCAGAATTAGAGTTGAAAAACTTAAGCAAATGTGATGAATGGTTAAAAAATTATTACCATGGGTGCGGGCAAGAGCTATACTCAAAACAAACGCCGCCGTGTCTAATAAAACGAACATTTGAGGAGGCTGTTATATCGATATTTCAAGGGCATATAATTACGGCCGATGAAGATGAAGACACTGTAGAGCCAAGTGGCGTCATTTTAGTTGGGGTAGTTGAACATCCTAACAATGTTAACTCCGTTACACGGCCACGCCGTGTATTGATGAATCCTGGGAAAGATTATATTATTCGAAAAGATTCGAAATTACTGTTAATTGCAGATGATGAAGAAACTGCAACATCAGTGCAATTTGCGACGAAAAGTCCTATAGGAAGTGGTGAATCAAAACATTTAATTGGTTGCATGCGGTTATACCTAAAAGCAGAAGAACACTTTCATAATAAAAATATCTCAGATGTTGTAGAGGCTAAACCACGAAGGAGCACTATTGGTGCAATAAAGACGCATGCAAGTAATGTGGAGTCTACTAAACCATTTAGTGCCCCTTCAAGCCCATTAGTTCTACCAAAAAAAGGAGACGAAAACATTCATATGGATGCTTTGCTGGAACACACAAAAATCATTAATAAAAAATTAGATGCATTAAGTAAAAGAAAAAAGAAAAGACCACGAATGCGATTGCACTGGACACGTTTAGATACATTTGATGAAGTGGACACTTCTCATCGATTGAAATTTAATAACCATATTCTAATATGTGGTGACAACCCGCGATTGCCGGTCTTTGTGGCGGCGCTGAGAGAATGTTTACCAAAACATTTAGGAAAAAGTGGCATTGTCGCAAATATTCCGATAGTTGTTTTGAGCAATGTCGATGCCCACCATGATGGTAGAGAAATATGGGGGTTTGATGCCGAAGAAGTCCCGCATCATTTATTAAGTGATATCTACCACGCGCAGGGTAACCCTGGAAAGGCAACAAATTTAATGGAAGCTTGTGTATTGACGGCGGCTTGTGTAATTATTATGCCAGCTAAATCCTCGAAAGATGAAGGTAATAAGTTAGACGCTGAGTTACTAACGACTTATCTATCTGTTGAATCTAAGATATTTGAATTGCCAAAAAAAGGATGCCCCAGAGTAATTGTTGAATCTGCATTCCCCATGGCAATGAATTTGTTAAACACGTACCACCAATTTCATTTTACCAATCTTCAAAAGGATGGGAAAACTTCATTGGAGGATGAATTGCAAATAGAGCAATCCCTAGAAAACTCAAACGGCACGAAATCTCAGTATACTGGAATCCCGTTATACGGTGCTGGGACGATAATGTCCGCGCGTGCATTTGATGCTATTTTATGCCAAACGACATATACCCCTGAAGTTCTTGATTTTTTAAGCTGCTGCTTATCAATGTCATCAACGGATCATCTGTCAGCAATGAGTGAGTCCCAAACATCTGGTATTTTGGTGCAATTGAATGTAGAAAAGAAATTTTGGAATAAAAAGTACTCAACTTTGTATACCAGCATGTTAGAAGAATACGGAATGATTGTAATAGCATTGTATCGGCGGAATAGATATACAGGCTTGCCATACGTCTATACTGCTCCTAAGCCATTAGAAACTATAGTAAAAACTAACGACAAAATGTTTGTTATTACAAGTTTTCCTGGTAATGCAAAATGTTCCAAATATCTTCAAAAAGAGTCTTCTGGGAAACATTTTAAACTAAACAAGGCTTCAGGTACAAAAGAGAAAGGTGGATTGTAGAATTGATTTATATAGTGCAATTGAGACATTTGCACGAAGATCATACGGAAAGATTTAGACCCTATCAAAAATATACCGATAGGCACACACACACTGAATGATATATGATATACATATACGTATTGACACTTCTTGTGATTATAAAAGCTCCAGCTATTGGTATTCTTTTGGAGGAATTATCCTTTAGAGTAATTAAAATCGGTAAAAAAATTTTAAATATTACACACTTTTTATAAAATTATGTAAAAGTTAACAAAAATACACACACACGCACATATATATAAATTAATTCTTAAAC
>JACKZZ010003336.1_pt1 | contig 15650 bp, 12 predicted proteins | sample 8027871 | NCBI WGS metagenome assembly JACKZZ01 (sample SAMN15724774, study PRJNA655200) | protist metagenome | isolation source: fluorescence activated cell sorting (FACS) single amplified genomes of... | place: USA: West Boothbay Harbor, Gulf of Maine | collected 2000-07-19
CTCTCGTAGTTAATTATATAATCCCTTCAGGTGATATTTTTTAAATCATACATAATGATGAAAAAAATCATTAGCACCATGATCATTGGCACCATGTTCACGAGTGGTCAATGTCTGAATAAATAAAATTGAAATTTAAGAAGAAGATAATACTCATGAAGAGTACCTGGAAATCGTTCCATCATGTCCTTGATAGTTTGCAGCTGCGATTCTTGCCAACTCTTTTGCTGCCTTTGATCCTTCTCCTCACTAACATTAGATCATCTCTTAATAATTAATTTCTACACCAGACTTAAAGCTCGTCTCAATAATTAATTTCTACAGGAGACTCTGCCTCTGCATGCAAAAAAGTTGACGCTGACATAGATGGATGACATAGATGTGACATAGATGACAACATAATAGAAGAAATAGATGACATAGACAATAGATGACATAGTCATAGATGACATAGACAATAGATGACATAGTCATAGATGACATAGATGATAGATGACATAGATGTTAAACTTTAACATCTACTGCTCTCTGTCTATGTCACAGTTAGAGACTTTAAATCTCATCTGAGTAGAAAATACTTTGACCAAGTCCCAGTCGTGGTCTGAGTAACAGTTTGACCAAGGCCTTAATAACAGTTTGTTCAAGTTTGCTCAGTTCTCGCTTTTTCTCCGCCACCGTTTCGCGGAGCGTCTTCAGCGTGGGTACCACTTCGGCGAGGCTCACGGCGGGGTCGTGTTCCTCTAGAGTGTTCAACTTCGTGCTCAATTTATCCACTTCGTGTTTCACTTTGGCTCGTTATGAATGGTGGAGAAAAGCTGGTTCTTGCAGCTCACAATCTTTAATTATTTAAAGAAAAACTGGCTATATTATAGTTTCTCTCTCTAATTTGTTTTTCTAAGAAACTAATTACAGCTCACAAGCAGCCTAAGTTGAGCCGCTTCAAAGTCGAAAACTGCTACTTCGAGAAGGTCGGCCCATCAGTCGTCTATCAGAACTCACTGAGTTTCTGAGTGAGTTTCTGGCATCGACTCAGCACATAGGCTTACTGAGTTCCTCACCGAGACTGAGACTCACTAAATTGAAATACGAAGAAATAAAACGAGAAATTTGACTACTTTGCTACAATGTTAGAAAAAATTATAGTAAATGTCGAATTTCAAAAAAAAAACCTCTTCATAACGCGCGATCCTTGATGCGCTTCACTTTCCCCTGAAGGTCTCGCTCTCTAGTATCATTCTCCGTTCGTTGCTGGGTAATGATCTGAAGCTCGCCTTGTTTCGCTTTAATCTGATCGGTCAGCTCCGTGCTTTAGAAAGGAGAAGGAGATGGAAGGAGGAGGAGAGTTGATGTTAGTCGCATGTGTGGTCGCGAAGACTCTTGCTCGGCGATAGTTGGTGATATGATAGTCATGTACAGTTTTTAATATCTAGATAGTGATAGACTATCACCAACAACTACCGCCGAGCATTCAATGTGTAGTGATAGACTATCACCAACAACTAAGACTATAGTGTACAACATGACTATAATCACTGATAGTCATGTTGTGCACTTTTTTAATATTTGTCGCCTACACCTTCTAAGTAGTACTAGTAAATTTCCCAACGGACGAAGATATATTGCAAAAGAACTGTTAACAATTCATCACTCTCATCTTGATGCAACATTTACTCATATTCATCCAATACAAATGCACATATCATGATCCCCAGCTACATCATAACAAAAAATAAGCTCTCGGTTTTAATGTTGATGTTCATTATAGTAATCAATCGGATTCAGATTGATTACTACAACTTAAAGTTCTACTTGGTCTTGTTTCGGAAAGAATTTTATCATAAGATACGGGCACCTATGGTCTACTTCATCATAAGGCTTATTACGGGTACATCATCATTCATAGGACTTATTACGGGTACCTATGGTCTACTTCAAACTTATTCTGGAGGTTCCTTCTTATTACGGGCACCTATGGTCTACTTCAAAGTTATTCTGCACGTCGTCCCTCCTCCAAGCATAACTGTTATTCAAGTCCGCTTGTGCCTGCGTTTCGTCATATATGGCGCGTTCCTCCGCAGTCCACTTTTCGTCCTCCAGTTTTTGGACCGCCTCTTGAACCAAAGTTTTTTGCCTCGCTGTAGTCGCTTTTTGTTCTTCAATTTGGAAATTAGAGAACGAAGAAGGAACATCGAACAATAGAGGTGGAAATAAAGGCAGAAATAATACGGAAATAGAGGGAAAAGAATAGAAGAACAAGAAGGAGTACAAAATTCACAACAAAATCACGACTACAAGCACAAGAGCTCTACGATCGAAGGGGAAGAACAAGACGACTCACTACAACTATGACAGACCACTTTATGAACGCTAACGCAGAGGAAAAAGACTACAACTACAACAACATAATCTCCGGATCGAACCACAACAATACATTTTTTTACATACATCATAGTATTGAGTTTGTGGTGCAATCAAGAAATAGCACCAGTAGCAGTACATAATTGATTCAGATTCTTTCTAATTTAAATAAACACTTTTGAAATACTTTTACTTCTCGTTACAATTCATAACTTTAATCTGCGCAGTCAAGATGTTTCTTTTCTGTTCAATCTCGCCCAATTGGTCGCACATCGAAGTGAGCTTCTCCACAACAGGCATGAAAACAGGTGGGAACAGGAAGTAGCTAGGTAGGGAAAAACAAGGACAAGCTCAGAATGAAAACCATTGCTCCATGGCTGATAACACCAAATCGATCCAAGAATATTCTCATTCTTTTTAATCTATTGACAAAATACAGATCCTAGAAGTGGCCAGGGCCACATCAATCTAAAAATAAAAATTAGACTTATACTTATAAATATCAGACCACGTAGTTGCACCACGACTCCAAGAACAAAACTTCCACAATCACAGCTCGCAACCACAACTTTATGCAGACGTCAATCACTACATAACTCTGTCTTTCTCTTCGCGGTTTTTCTTGTCTGCTTTTTTCGCCTTCTCCAATTTGCTTTTGGCTTGATCCTCGTCCACTTTGAGCCGACCGGCCTGCATCTGTGCGACGTTTTTTTCGTTCTCCTTCTCCTGAGCTTCTGCAAATTCGATTTTGTATTTCGCGGACAAGTCAGAGAGCTGCTTCGCGACTGGGAGTTAGAGTAGGACGTAGAAAAAGTAGGTGAGAAGAAACGGAGGGGAAATGGTGAGCAGACGAGAAGAGGAGGAAGTGATGTGCTTTTTTTTGCTGGACGTGATTCCAAGCGAGAAATCGATGCACTTTTTTTTCGCTGGAGGTGAGTAAAACGGAGTAATATTTTGCTGCTTCAACTAAGTAGCCATAGTACGCACTAGTCAACAAAGACTTTCGCTTTCATTTTTCTCATAATCTTCGACTTCCTGTTCTTTTGAGCGGACGACGCCTTGCATTACATGCAATTGGAAAAGTCCTTGCGTTTGTTTCAGCTTGTCCTTTTTTCTCTTGATCTCCATGTATTCCTGAGCTTCCATAGCCTGCCGCTCCACGTTTTTCTGTAGTTGTTGTTGTTAGTTTCCATAAATAAAACAATGAGAATCAATGGAGGAATCACGAGGTCATACATGTGAAAGAAATGGAAGTAGAACACGACATGAGTGAGAGATTGAGACTTCTTAGTAGTGATAGGAAGACGGCAGACAACAGAGACAATTATAATGAGAGAGTGACAATTCAATTGTAGTTATAGAGAAAGGGCGTTGTAATGTATGAAAGATTTCAAAATGAATAATTGAACCTGTTGCTCAAGCGCGTCTCGCTTCTCGGTGAATTTCAGCCTTGCTGTCTCTTCCGCTTGCTGCTTTTCTGTGCATTAGAAATTTCCTCATTACTCCATGAATCAGCACCAAAATCCAACCACAGAAGAGAAAAAGTGTGTATCGGGTCCGGCGCATACGATCCGCGCGCGGCAGCCATTTCCGACAATTTTGACACCTCATTCTCTTCCCCAGTACCTACTCCGCTAGTGACTGTGTGTGAGTGTGTGTCTGTACATCAACTACAATAAATTAGTACAATATTCATAATTCAGCAGCTTCTCGCACTCTTCCCGATAGAAATCGCTACCACTAATCTGCTCGAAAAACTTGGTGAGCTCTTGGCCTTGTTTCCTTGTGAGGCCATCGATATCACCTTGAAACACAAGGAAATTGCGCGCCTTGCTCAAAATATTGATCTTCTCGAGAGCGGGAGGTTAGAGATGAGATGGTGTGAAGTTGTCTTACTTTGGCTTTACTGCAGTGATAGTAGTTCCGCTTCTGCTTCTTCTTCTTCATCCTCCTCTTTCAGGTTCAGTAAGAGAACTACTTCAACAGTTCACGCTGAAGAGTCCCTTCTTGTTAATAAGTACTCTCTCTCTGCCCATAACGATGATACACAATTGCATCGACCGCCTTGTCGTCTAAGTAGTAGCTTCCTACGCCTGCCCTCGAGATCGTGCGTGTGAACTTCGTGCGCCGTCTGAACCCCTCTTCTTCAGGCTCTTTTGTTGTTAGATGAGGTCTGGAGGAAAACGCTTCTGGTTTTTGATCCTATGTATACTACTAGGACTAGGTAGTACTAGCTAGCTACCGTATCTGAAATGAGGATAATAAGTCATCTAATATGTATAAATATATTCGAAGTAGACCTCCTATTGGAGATACACGTCTTTATCTATATATTAGAGGTAGACCTCCTATTGGAGATACACGTCTTTTTTCAACACGATCTGCTTTTTAGCAGGCTCAGGCGATACAAAATGAATACAGGAATAAATCATCACGAGAAGGAGTCTCACTCACTCCACGAGCTCGAGCCACCTAGATGAATGCCATATCTTTGCCACATTCATTTTTATGGAGCCTACCATTCCGGTACTCGCACGTTGCGACGTTAACATGTCTCCAGCGCGCGCGCGTTCTTCTGGTGTTGCCCTCTTGAAAATCATGGACACTTTGGCTTGCCGTTTGGCGTTGTCTTTTGGGTCGTAATGCTCCGACTGTTTCCTATGTATCAACTCTTTCAAGTTGTTACTTCGCAGCACTTTGGTGTTTACGCCAAGGAAAGGATGAAGGAGGACCACGACGAAGGAGGAGTTTCATAACTCATACTATACTGTCTCATGATGAGACAGTCACAAGACATGCTGCAAGAGGGTTTACGATTACGACCGACGGGTTTCATAATTCATATCACTGTCTCATGTAGTGTCGCGTTGATATTGTGGCTTCAAAGTGAGTGGTCTACTCATGTAGTCATGAAGAGCAGATTTGCATGAACAGGCGAGGCCTTCATCATGAAGCAGCTCTCTAAGTAAGTTGATTCGAGATGATATAGTACGTGAAGGGTGATGTTGAAACGCATCACTTGATTGTCTCTTTCATGACTTATGTGTCTGTCTTTTGAACAAAAATCCCATCATAAACAAAGGACAGCGCGTCCATGACATTGCTCTTCCCGGAACCGTTGGGGCCGATGATACAGGTAAACCGCTGAAAAGGTCCGATGACCTTTTTTTCCCCGTAACTCTTGAAGTTTTCAATGGTCAAGTACTCCAGACCCTCTAGCGGTAAAATATTGAGCGGATCCACCGTGCTCTCAGCTGAGGCGTTGGATTCAAGCTCCGCGTTGTCGGGGTTTTAGAAGTTGAAGTAGTTCTGGTAATCTTCATCTTCTTTTTTAATATCATCAATCCTGATGTCAATGAGATGATGAATTGAAAAGGCATCTACCAATATTAAGTAGCGACAGCGAGGAGCTGGCATGATGAAGTAGTTGATGTGATAAAGATATTCATGTCGTAAATTATCCTCACGTCAATGACATCATGAGTTGAGATTTCTGCCATAATCATCTTCATCGTCCAACAGTTTCTCATTCGGCGTTGGCTCCGGTGGCGGCAGACGGCGCGATTCTTCTGTAAAGACTGGCTCCTCCCCATTCGCGTGACCATTCGGCGCACCTGCTGGCGCTCCTTCATCTTCAGGCACATCTTTTTCAGCGAAAACCAGCTTTCGTCGCTTGGTCGACGTGGGCGGGAGCTCGTCATGATCTTGATCGTCCTCCATTTTGCTCGTCGTGATCTATCAATGATTGATGCTTTGTACAAAACTCATCTCTACATCAAAGCTATCGAATCGATTCGAATTTGAAACTAGCATATAGAGAACTAGCGTAAGGGTAAGCGTTGAAAAATGTCCAACATATCCAACAATACAATTATCTTCCAAACGCCGAGTTGGCCAAGAATCGTGGTCACTTGCACTGTTTTTACTTTGCGTCCTCTAGACCGCAGTATTTGTCATTGTCTTAGACCTAAAAATAACCCCTAAGCGTAAGTACCAGCTCAAGTAGTGATGGAAAATACTAACTACAGTACTGGTCTCTCATGTTTTCGCCTCTTGTTTCACTTTTTTTTATCATCTTCTTCTGCGAAGGAAGAACCCTGCGCACAACGCCCGACACGACAAGCATCTTGTTCTTGGTTCAGTATCTCACATCATTGATCAGCTTTTTGAAACAATAGAGACGGTTACTCGCATTATGATAAACAAGTAGAAGTGGACACATTGATGATTGCGCTTCTCCATTACCATAAGACCAAGAAAGTGGACACGACATTGATGATTGCGCTTTTCCGTTACTATAGGACCAAGAAAGTGGACACGACATTGATAGCCTCGCTTTTCCGTTACTATAGGACCAAGAAAGTGGACACGACATTGATAGCCTCGCTTTTCCATTTCTATCTTTTTCAGGGCATCTGCCTGGATGATTTTACTACTGCTGGATTCTTAAGGTTGGCAGCGTCCTTCAACTTGGTTTGGTTTCAAATGATTCAGATGCAAGTTTTCATCCGAGATGGTAGGACATTATTTTGCCCAACATGAGGCAGGGCTGAAGAAATCTTGTGTTCATGTTCATGTCCATGTTCATGTTCACCAGCATGGATGAAGAATAAATGTCATGTTGTTGTTGTTCATCTCCAAAAGTCAAGAAGATCAAGATTAGTACCCAGCTGTGTCGCTATAATGGTCTATGGTTCACCTTCTCACATTGTTTGCAGGTGGTGCACCAGTTAGTAGTATGATTTATTTTCTCTTCCCTTTTGAAGTTGTTCTTATTTGTCGCTAGTTTTGTCTGCCGCATGATTCATTTTTGCACGTCCCTTGTAGTCATTTCTCGTTGTTTTTCTTGTCATCTAGATTTCAGCATACTCGTGCTCATGGCCGCATGAAGTAGCTTAATCCTCGACATGAAACGAACAAGTTCTTGCACCTGCAGTTCGTTTTCATCGGTTAATCAAAACGATCCAACACACAAAAGACAAACACACAACACCAACAAAACCAGCCTCTAAGATGAAGTATGTCTTCATCAACACAGACTGTGTTGATGAAGACACTGTCGTCCATGAACACTGTCAGTGTTGTTACATTCTCATCCTGTTCGGTGGTAACTTTGATCGGCCATATTAGAAGTTCTGTTGAACAGTGTAATCAAGTTCAAGATATGTTAGTGCTTTTTTTTGTGAAGCGTTTCCTCCGTAGTTGACTTGAGTACTATAATTCCCAAACTTCTGGCCATTGTGCTCTTCAAACTACTCAGAGTTTCACCTTCAAACAAATTAATATTAAACACAACACAAACAATCTATACTACCAGCGTAACACGACCTGCCGCCTGTGCGCTCACAACACCATAGGTAGTTTCAACGATGCATTTTTGAACAACAAGAGTAAGATTTGAATATCGACAACATACGATACTAACTCTAACACACTTCATGAAGATGAACATCGGTCGCAACAAGTTCATCAGGTAAAAATTCTTCTACTACTGACAAGAAGATTTTCATTCTTGTGATATTTATACCAAACAAATCATACATAGTATAAGATGAAATTCGTTACTTTGCCTTGTTTTAATAAAGACAAAATGGAATTGAAATACAAAAACATACTTCATACAATAGCGCTGACAAGTAATATCCAGCAACGATTTCGATCAACTCTATATTCTTCAATGTCATTATATGTTTTTCTCATGAAGAATGGATTATTCTTATTTCTGGTCACTCCTGAGGGATAAATGTTTTTCTTTTATATTGATGATGGTGAACATAGAAGATATGCTGAATCTAGGTGAGTTTGAGATGTCATTACTGTTGTAGTAGGGTGACACAAGAACTCGCCAGCATCACGAACATTCGACTTTGAAATATCACATGTCGCTGACGATATGGGGTACATAGTCAACCACAGAGCGGCTAGAGTAGACTGACAGACATAGTCTTAACTGCTGCGAGAAAGACTATGCAATTGCAAATCTAAATAGCTCAGAGCTCATAAAAACCTTCTTCCACATAGAAGCAGAAGGAGCAGGACGCATCATCGTCATGAGTGCTCTCACGACCCTGCGATCTGCAGCAGAACGAAAGATAATATTTTTCACGACCTGATGTCATTTACATTTTCTACATGTCTTGTCCAACTTTGGTGTCGTAGTAGATATCACAGATAGAGATGATATTTCTTGTTCTATCACAATAATGAATCAACCTACTACAAACATCGTCCAGTATTAAATAAAGTATTCATTGTTTACTAGAAGTCACTGAATTTGAACAACGATGTTGCGTCCAACGGCGATCCAACGTAGATGCCATAGATGAAGAAATACAGCTGAAGATGCAGGACATTTTTGATGTAGTCATTCACCATATGGTTTCCAACCATCCAAGCTCATATACATAGGTGATTAAAAATCTTAGATCTACATCAACTTTCTTTCTATCTAGCAAAGAAAAGGAGTGAGACAAACTTCTTACGGATTTGGAATTGTGAAGTTGACCGTTGTAGGCCGCGTGAGCCAGTCTTTAATATTAGATCGAATGAGGTTTTTGGTGTCCTGTATCGCATTTTTGTTTTCTCTTTTTCCATATCAGATATGGACAAAACGGATATTGATATGGCATATCCTTATCCTCGTGGGTTTTCTTAATGAAGTAACTACTTGTGGGTTTCTACACACAGGAGCTATTATTATAACTGGGTTGTGTTGGTCGTGCACCGACCTGGATATACAGCGCCTCGCATACTAGGTCTTGATGACGATCACGATGCTGGGTCCGCTTAAAAAATAGATTAATTTTCATCTACTGACACAAAACTTTTCCATGATTAAATTTGGATTTGCCGAACGTGAAGACTTACTTGTACGTTATTCAATCGATGTCGCCGCCTGGCTAGAATCAGAATCTAACATCAATGTCAGATTCTGATTCTGATCATGACATATGTTAAGCATATGTCATGATGATTCTGAGAGCCAGCTGGTCAAGGGACTCTATCTCGCCTACATATCTTCTTTATCTTGGACTTCTATGGCTTGTGAATGCAGCACCGTCTCCGTCAACAACAGCACTATGTATTATCGATATCCTCTCACTCAGCGGAGCACGATGTTGAATATTTAGATTTCATGACCTAAAACTAAAATATTCTTGTAGTTCTAAGTAACTCACTTTGGTTCTTACTCAATAAAAATTGGTATCCTCTTAACAACAACCTAACAGATCACAATACTTACAACACATCGACGCTTTTGCTACAGGTACACACGAGCCTGGAGCATACAAAAAATTCTGCACCATCGATATACGGAACCTGATAACCACTACATACACCAGAGCCTGGTCATGGGACTCATCAACATGCATGCACTGTGAGTGGTGAAAATAATAGTACTACCTACGTACAACATACAACGTACAGCACGCAGCCTATGTATATGATGAAAATATTCTGAAAAACTTTTAACAACTAAGACATATTTCGGATACTGCTTTCCTGATCGCGACGTGTTCCGAAAGCTGTCCAAATCCAAGAAAGTTACTTTAATATCATCTTAGATTCTACTTGCACTGTTACGCACCTCTCTACTCGCAGCAACCCGCATCAGCAATCTTCTTTATGTTTCATCGTTATCTTATGGTTATCTATCATTTTTGAGCCACGTTGCATCTTTAGATTTTTTTCGGTTTTCTCTCGTACTCCTACGATCATTTGCTCTTATTCGATAGGATTACAACATATGAACTACAGTAATTCATATGAAGAACCGAATCTAGAAGAACAAGAAGTAGTACTACATCTAGATCGAGTAATATCGTACTTCAATCATGCAAGTAAACAGCCTAATCCTTCTTGTTCAACCACCTTTTTTAGCCATCCTAAATGTACATAAAATGTGGACAAACTGAAATGACGTCGCCCGTGATACTGAAATGACGCCTCGAGTCCACCCCCTCGTCTCGAGGAAGTAGATGCTATAACAGCAACACGTCGGAGTGCCGACACTTTTACCTGTCTCCATCTTCTAGTCCTAGATACTGTTCTAGTAGATAGTACTTCTTCTTCTTCTTCTTAGTAGATACTCTACTATCTTCTAGTAGATACTCTACTATCTCGTCCGTTGTATCTAGTTGTAGATACTCTTGTTCCAAACCTTATCTATTATCAGTAGATACACTTCTCCCTTATCATCTAGTAGATACTCTACTTTTACCTATAGTCTAGATCTAGTACTGACTAGTAGATACTCTTCTATTAAACCTTGTATAGTATCTACAAGACCATTTCGCTCTTGTACAACCGTATCAAGAATATCTACTATATTAAGTACAAAGTACGTTTCAAAAGTTTGAATATCTACTAGTAAACCTGATATAGTAATCTCAGAGTATATAAGATATACTCTCCAAATCTAAGCCTTATAAGTATCATCTACAAGATGAAGCATCTAAACCTTATAAGTTGTATCTACAAGAACAACAACAAGATCCTCCTTGTAATAGTATCTACAAGAAGAACAACAAGATCCTCTTCTACCAAGTCGGTGCCCCACAGGATGCCATCGCCTGGAGGACGTCATTCACCAAGTCTCCGCTCATTTTGTCGATCTCCGGCGTCGCATTTGACAATGCTGACATGTCGTTGCAATTGGCAGGCGTGACAGTCGTTGCATTTGTTAAAGGTAGGAAAAACCTATACCAGGTCAGGTGGCTCCCCTTCTTTCCTGTTTGGAAATGAAGAGAAAACCACCTGGAACTAATACCTTGGATAGGTTATTCCTACCCTTAAATTTGACAATGCTGACATGGTCGTTGAGGGCGTGGCGTCCACTGGAGAGTTTAGCAAGTCCTCAAGCAACCAAGCGCCTGCGCTAGTCCCGGGAGTGTTACCCGCAGACGAGCATAAGTTGTTACCCTTGTTGCGAGTATTAGAGGAATAGGTAGGAGATAGAGCGAGGAGTAGATATTCATTCATTCAATCATGTAGATATTTTTTTTTTTTTTGTGTGGCCCCCAAGGGTGAAACCCGAGGTTGCAGTTTTATCCAGTACGGTGACCGGCGGTGGCCGAGGTATCAACTTAACCTCTTACTACACCTAAGGAACCACCGATTTTAGGATTTAGATATAAAGACTTCTATAAGATGCTTTTTATCCTGAAGATAATTATACAATTTGAAGATAAAGATGTTGATATACACGACTCTGTTTAGTAGTGTAGACTATAAGATGCTTTATTTTATACTGAAGATCATACGAATTGATTTTTGTTGGATCATCATGCGGAAGATTGATAGCGATCTAGTTTAACTTGTGGTTGTTTTTTAAGCTTATGCTGATCCGAGTAATTGCTACGATCATCAGGTAGCTTGATGACTCAAATGCCCTACTTAGCTCAGACAGCTAGACTCAATTAATTAGTTAGACTTAATAGAGAGAGGAAGATACATAATTAATTTTTCACAAAAACAAAATGAAGTAATTAAATGAATATCCTACTTATTGACAACCATGGCATTGCTTTCAAGTCATAACATTCGCTCCTCCTCCACCGTTCGAGCCTGTAATGAAGCTCAGGCTGTTCAACAAGTTCGCCGATTGCAGATCATCGTTATTGGCGCTAGTGGACATATTCGCGTTGTTTCCTCCGGAAGAGCCAAAGAAAGAACAACTAGCGAGGATGTCGTCGAGAAACGAGCTCGTTGAAGCAGGAGCGCCTTGGGGAGCAGGCGTAGGCGATGACTGTTGTTGATCCCCCATTTGTTGACCACCCATGTTGTTATTGTTGTTGTTGTGGCCCATGCCCATTGGGTTGCTATTGTTATTGCCATTCATCAGGGTCCCAGAACCTTGGTTATTCATGCTGCTGCCCAACGCTAGGAAGTTGTTGGCGCCGCCGTTAGGATTACCATGATTAACAGGATCATGATTAGAAGACATAGAAGAAGACATAGAAGAGTTTTGTCCGCCTCCAGGGTTGTTTTGTCCACCTCCGGAGCCGGAAGTCGACGAATTCGCTGCCATATGCATTTTGTTCAAGAAACCACTCAGCATCTGCTCAAAATTGTTTACGTTCAGACTCGGCTGGCCGCCATTAGAAGACCCGCTGCCGTTGTTTCCCTTCCCTGAAGCTGCTGACGAGGAAGCACCTCCGTGATGGTTGTTGTAGTTGTCGCGGTGGTGGTCACCATGACCATGCTGGTTCTTGCCAGAAGAATTATTCGAACTTTTTCCACCTCTGGAGGAGTTGCCACTACCATGTTGATAGCTGTTGTAGCCATGGCTATTGTTGTTGTGTTTTCCTCCATTACCACCATGTTGATGTTGACCATTGCTGTTGTATCCCCCGCCGTGGTCTTGTTTTCCGCCCCACGAAGAAGACGAACTACAACCTCCATTGTTGTAGTTGTACTCTCTACTGCTGTAGCTATGCTGGTGATCACGAGAGGAAGACGTACCACCACTCCCATAATGCTGGTTGCTGCTCTTGCCGTCTTTGCCGTTGCCATGATGTCCTCCACTATTTTGTCCACTGTGGCCATTGTATTTGTTCTGATGGTGCTGCAGATGGTCCCTGCTGGTATTGTACGAGTTACTGTAATTGTCTTTTCCACCGCCATGTTGATGGCCATCCTTTCCGCTATGATGACCTCGCGACGAATGACTCCCATGATTATGAAGATAGTCCTTCCCAGACGAGCTGCTCCCGTGCTGATGGTGGTCTTTATTATTATAACTACTATTTTTATCGTGAAGATGTTGTTGGTTCGGGTTGTTGTAGTCTTTATTATTGTAATTCCTATGCTGCTCGCGGTCTTTACCACTACTCGTTCCTCCTCCGTGACTGTTGTAGTTGCTGTCTTTTCCACTATAGCTATCCTTTCCACTACCCTGTCCGCCGTGATAGCTGTCCTTGCCTCCACTGCTACCGGAACCACTGCCACTTCCATGCCCATGAGAACTACCATGATAATGATGATCTTTACCACCCTGGTACGAGGAAGGCCCGTGAGTACTGGATGAACCTTTGCCGCCGATCTTGAAGGGTGCCGCTTCGCATGTGTGGATATCCTGCTGTAACTTCGCCATCATGTCCCGTTTTAACTGCGTTACATCATCCTTGTTGTCACCTGTTTTCATATATAGTTTTAGTTTAGTTTGATGATCATATCTTTATTTTGTTTCCGCTTATTTCCTCCTTGTTCTTTTTTTCTACGTAGTTTGATCATATCTTCTTCTTGTTTACGCCATTTATTATGCTTCGTTATGGCTATAGTTTGATCATATCTTCTTGTTGAATACGCTTATACTTCGTTATAGCTATAGTTTGATCATGATATCTTGTTTACACTGTTTTTGGACTTCTTTTTTACTTCTTCTTCGTCTGAGACGAAGACGAAGTACGTTCTTGCCAACGAAGACGAAGTACGTTACTTCTTCAAGACCATGTAGACGGTTTCCATGGAACAACAACGATACAATGTATTACATCACCAATTTTTTCTCAACTAATAATATTATTAGTTGAGAAATTAGATAGCAGTAAGATATTAGTCTAATATCTTACTGCTGATCCGCACGATGCCAGAAGAGTGTTCTGTCGGCTGGTTCACCTCCAGCTCAATAGACAGTTGCTCTGCTCGCTCTCTGAAGTTCCTGATGCTTTCGCCTCGTCGCCCGATGAACAAACCCAAATATCTACGCGGCACCTCGAATTCATCGTAGTGCCTGGTGGTGAAAGTATAAGTATTGAGTTCAAATTTTAAATTTGAACTCATATACGAGGAAGAATTTGAATTCAATATATAATATATTGAATTATCTTCAAGTTTTGTAATATGGAAGATCGATTTACTTTTACAGTTTTTTTTTCGCAACCTTCGTGAGCCTATTGTTGGTGAGCCTGTTGATAGCCTTGTAAATATCAATCTTGTTGTGGTACTATACGCAGAAGAGATATGGGTAAAGAGTAAAGGCTAGGTAGTCGTTCAGCTATCTTCTATCAAGAAACATGGTTGAAGTAGAAGATTTTGTTGAGCGAATTACAGTACCAGTCTTCATCTGTTTCTTCTTTCGAACAGAATACTTTTAAGACGAATTATTTTGACATAACATTACTAACGCCGCAAAGAATGAAACGAGAATGTCACGAGTGTCTATGAATTGTTGTACTTGTAAACGAATATCAAGTGTCTATGAATTGTACTTGTGTGACTTGGAGATTCCACCGTAGCGTCCTGGCCGACCGCCTTTAGAGGGCACCCATGACGGATTATGTTGTCCCTTCTTTCCATATGGCCCCGCGCTGCTGCCCTTATACCATAAACCCTGTTCGCGAAATCGTGGACCTATTTTTTATTTGCGAATGATTGGAATCTTGTTCACACTCGTTGTATCTTCATGTCCTAACTACTCTCAATTCGAATTAGAGAAGATACTTAAGTAACTTAAGTATCGAATAAGTAACTTCCACTTAAGTTATGAGTTGAAGTAGGACAGTCCGGCACAACTGTCCTTCTACTCTTGCCTCTCGTCCTATAAAGTAGAGCAGCAGCATGAATGTTAAAGATGGAGAAGACGAAAGTAGAAGATAATGTATTTGAAATATTACTGCTGCTTTTTCCGCCTTGTCCCATGGGTGTCTCGTGCTCCCAGTCGTCCTCTAGGAATTCCAGACCGCGTGTTTTGTGCTGGACATAGCGCGCGTCTCGCGGGAGTTCTCCTTTGGCAACCGCCCGTCGATGTTCCTCCAAACCATTTGTAGCCTGACGCGCGCTTTCAATCATCGCAGTGATCACTTCCTTCGCGTGGGCGACCTTTGTTGAGATTCGAGTATATAGAAATTGACTGACTGATTGATTGATTGATTGATTGACTAATTGACTGATTGATTGAGTGCCTAGCAAGAGGTGTTGTTAATTGAAGAGTCAAGAACAATGTGGACAGGAGGTTGTTCTTCTCGTCTTGTAGTATCTATGTATTAGATACAACTTCTTCTAGTTACTAGAACTAGAAGCAGTATCTAATACATAGATACTTTTTAATAATTTCAAGGAGTAGTACTAGTGGTACTGAGACTGAGTACTCATTGAAATTAAAAACTAGAAGCTTCGATGATGGAGAACATGCTCAGAGAAAAATGTGAATGTGATTTTTCCAAAGTTCTCTATAGTACCTCTTCGCTTTTTCCGCGTAGATGTGCGGCCTTGAAATTGGGATCATCTGGATTGGGGTGCGGCATCATGGTAACTTGAGCCCCAGTGTGTGCCATGATTTTCTGCAGTGA
>JACKZZ010001801.1_pt1 | contig 15627 bp, 6 predicted proteins | sample 8027871 | NCBI WGS metagenome assembly JACKZZ01 (sample SAMN15724774, study PRJNA655200) | protist metagenome | isolation source: fluorescence activated cell sorting (FACS) single amplified genomes of... | place: USA: West Boothbay Harbor, Gulf of Maine | collected 2000-07-19
GTGTCGAAGTTGTAAAGACTGCGGGCACGGAACGTGCCGCCCGGATACTGGCACATGTGATTGTGAGACGGGGTGGGCAGGAGAACAGTGCAAACAGTGTGCAACGGGGTACAAAGAACCAAATTGTGTCGAGTGTGCTGATGGGTATGGGGATAATGACGGTGACGGCGTATGTACAGCATGCGATAATAATGAGCATTCAAGATCAAGTGATGATGATGCAGAGTCAAGTAGATGCGTACCCGATTCCGAGATTGATTGTGGCAAAGGAGAAACAACCATATCTCCGTGTGGAACTTGTCATCCTGGTTGGGGGTTTAGCCACGGCGGACCTGGGGCAGATGGGTCGTGCAAGAAGTGTTCGTTGGGTAAGTACCAAGATCAACAGTCTAAACACATTTGCCAAGACTGTCGAGAATGCGGGCACGGAACGTGCCGCCTGGATACTGGCACATGTGTTTGTGAGACGGGGTGGGCAGGAGAACAGTGCAAACAGTGTGCAACGGGGTACAAAGGACCAAATTGTGTCGAGTGTGCTGATGGGTATGGGGATAATGACGGTGACGGCGTATGTACAGCATGCGATAATAATCAGCATACAGACTCAAACAAATGCGTTTGTAATGCCGGATATTCGGGACCAAACTGCGACACCAATATTAACGAATGCGCTTCAAACCCATGTAAAAACGGGGCTACATGCACAGACAAAATTAACGGCTACGAGTGCGACTGTGCTGATGGGTATTCTGGACCAAACTGCGAGACCTGCGACCTAGCACATTGCCTCCAGACAATGCCGCCAAAGCCCGCTTCTTCACAAGCTCCTACAACTACACAAGCTCCTACAACTACACAAGCTCCTTTTACACAAGCTCCTACTCTACCCGCGGGAGGATCCAGTGGTGGACTCAACCAACCCACGGAAGAACTCAATGGTGGACTCAACCAACCCACGGGAGAACTCAATGGTGGACTCAACTAACCCACGGGAGAACTCAATGGTGGACTCAACCAACCCACAAAAAAATTATAGTTAGAATGTATCTTTACAACTTTATTATTTATTTATTTTCAACATGAAAAGGACCCCCTGAAAGCCATTTTTTACTGAAATTGGCGGCAACTTTTTCTACGCTTTCTTTTAAACAACCAAACTTTCTCATGGCGCACGCGCAGCGGCGCCCATCGTCACCAGTACGTTCTGAAGCACCGAATAGAGCCAACAATCAAGGGAAAACTCTCAGTAGAAGTGGTAGAAATGCACGTTCTGCGGCTGCCTCCGGCAGCCCGTTTTGGTGGCAAAAGCTCCCTGAAGAACGAATGCTTTGATTCTCATCGTAGAGCATACTAGTCTTTTATGGAAGACACTTTTTTTCTAAATAGAATTTTTCTGGAAATTTGTGTTATTTTCGATTCTCTGTATCTGTAATACATATACATAGCATAGCTTTAAAAAAAGTTACCGATTTTGAAGAAAATCGATAATTTCTAATAAATAAAAGATGAGAGCTAGGAGAGAAAATAGTATAGAAATAGTATTGTATGTTATTCCCTTTTTTTTCTTTCTTCTTTTTTTTTCCTATTAACTATTTTTTCGTAAATATCGACTCGGAATACATATACATGACTTCGTTCTAATTATTATTGAATGAGAAATACTATATGTACATGGAATAAAAAGAGATAAAACAAATTCAGTTTCCAACTAATTGAGTAATAATTCCGTACATTTAGTACACTTGCGGCTAATAAACTGAATTACCACAGTTGTCATTACACCGTCCCGAGAAAGGAAGGCACCAACTCCATTCAATATTTACGGCGCCATGTCCAATCCCCTTCGAAGGCAAGGTAGTGGTACTCGGATCGGCCGCTACCAGCTTGGGAAGGAGCTGGGCAAAGGCGGGTACGGGGTTGTGTACCAAGGGTTGGATACAGAAGCCGGGACGTTTGTGGCAGTGAAGCAGGTCAGCACGGAGAATGTCCCAAAAGACCAGTTGACGTCTATTCACTTGGAAATCATTCTGCTTAAGAAGTTGCAGCACGACAACATAGTTCGGTATTTTGACAGTGTCGAGACGGGAGACACATTAAATATTGTCTTGGAGTTTGTGGAGAACGGTTCGTTGAGTGATATAATAAAGAGATTTGGGACGTTTTCGGAGCCCTTGGCGGTCATGTACATCTCGCAGGTTTTATCGGGGCTCGACTACTTGCATACCCAGGGGGTCATACACCGGGACATAAAAGCTGCCAATATTTTGACGACAAAAAATGGGTTGGTAAAGCTGGCTGACTTTGGCGTAGCACTTGACGCTGGTGAACAAGATGGCGAAGACGGGATCGTTGGAACTCCGTATTGGATGGCCCCTGAAATAATAGAAATGGCTGGGCCGACTTCGAAGTGTGACATTTGGAGTGTGGGGTGCGTTGTCATAGAACTTATAACGTCGGAACCGCCGTACTATGATTTGGCGCCGATGGCAGCGCTGTTTAGAATCGTTCAAGATGTGGATGGGCCGAAAATTCCGTCGGGCGTCTCCCCTGTCCTGCGCGACTTTCTGAGACAGTGCTTTCACAAGCAACCCAACTTTCGCAAGGCGGCCAGAGAACTGCTTGTGCACCCTTGGCTGCGGGTCAAGCGCGGAGATGTGCAGTGCGAACCCTCGGTGGATACAGATGTCCAGGTTGACGATAGCACAAGGAGCCAGATGAAAGAAGCCATGCAGGCTACCTTGAAAATCAGTAAAATCCGACAGGCAACTTTGCGAAAGAACATTACTTTGAAACGTCCCACGGCCCGGAATGTTTTAGATATCGGCGATATCGACGAATCTATGGTTGACGTGAGCGCTATTACTGTAGACGTTACAGACAAAAACAGCGATTCGGAGGACGATTGGGATGGCGACATGGGGCCTGCCGATGAGAGCGTCGGAAACGTCGTTGCAGGCGGAAATGCGTTGCAAGCGAAGTTGAAAGCCTATGGAGAAATGTTCAAAGACGAAGAAATCGGCGACGACTTTTGGGGCGACGAAGATGAGGGAGGAAGCGCGCAGAACCCCGCCGCTAACCTTGCCAGTCGCTCCCCGGCCACAAAATTAAAGCAGTTTCAAGAGGCGGACGATGACGATGATTTTCAGAATTTTGATATTGGGGGCGGAAATATTTCCAACGCCGGGCAAGAAGAGGAAGCTGGGGGAGGATTCAGTGATAATGGCTCTGGCGACGAAAGCTTTGGCGACGATGAAGACTTTGAAAAATCGTTCACCATTAAAAGCGCGACGCAATCGCCAGGGGAGAATCGCTCTGGTGGCTCTAGCAGTAACAAGGCGGAAATTTTGGGAGACGCCCACAAGTCCCCCTTGGTTGGGAAACCGCTGAGCGCGCTCCAAGGCAATGACGCTAACGACGATGATTTTGATGACCTGGAATTCGATGGAGAACTGTCGACCGTCGTAGTTTGCAAAAATACCGCATTTGATGGTGAAAACGATCCCTTCAACGACCCATTTGCGGACCCTTTGGAAATGTTTGACGAAGAAGACTACAAGCAAGATGCCGAAAGGGATGCACATGAAAAACGCATGGACACATTGGGGAAATTACTGGATGCCCTTAGCGAAAGTAGCGGGGACGCCGGGAAGGCCGGTGAAAGTTGCGATCAGTTGCTGTCCCTGTTAGGCCTTTTGAATTTGTTGGGGCACCGCCCAGACTTAAAAAATGTCGTCTTGAAAGATAGGGCTATGCTCATCGTTCATATGTTCGATAGGTACACTGCCGATCATCCCTCCCTGCCCAAGGTCTTGGGTGTCGTTTATTCGCTAGTACGCAAAAACCCTGAGCTTCAAAGAAGGCTGGCAATCATGGGAATAGTCTCTAGGCTTGTAATTTTTTTGACAGAGTACTTTCTTAGCAACGAGGACGACGGCAACAACGCATCCGTGTTATTGGCGAACAAAATATTGCTAGAATTCTTGCACGGTGGAAACGGCACTGCATTGGAAATCGTCATAGCGAGCGGGGGGCTGAAGGCCCTTGTCTACTTGATTTCGCTGGTGGCAAAAGACAAACACTTGGAGCTGGTGTACAGTGCGCTAGATGGCATTCAAACTGTTCTGTCTTCCTCCGAAGGGCTGTCAAAAAATAACTTGTGCAATTTGTTCTGCGAAATGGGGCTTCTTCCTGGGCTGGCGTTTGCTCTCTCCATACTGGCCAAGGGCGCGGGGAAAGAGCCGCGGCAAAAGAAAATGTTGTCGTACGCAAACAATGTCGTCGATGTTCTTACGTTCTTCGCGAACGGGGACTCTGGCGTTAAGTTCCATTTGACGGCGGGCAGTGTGCTCGACAACCTAATCGCTGTTCTGCAAACGAAGGGGGCGGGCCCTGGAACCGAGTCTCTGGCGATTATCCATACAAAATTGTTGCAAGTCATCCGACTTTTGGCGATGGACTCCACAACCCTGGAATCGATGGAAAAATGTGGGATAGTCAAAACCCTTGTGTTCTTCATGACGACCGCACGGCACCGCAGCGTGTCGCTTTTGATCCTGTTCTATTTGGTCCGTTTGAGCACAAAAAGGCAGGTTGCCGCCGCCAAATCGGGCATAATCCCGCTGCTAGAGGGTGTTATCGACTCTAACGACCCGTTGAGACAGACCGCGCTGCAAATGTTCTGCGATATGGCACACTCGTCGGACGTGACACGCCAGTTGTTGTGGGAAAACAAAGGCGTACATCGATTTTTGTCTCTTCTGACGGACGATTACTGGTTCCGCTTTTCCCTGTTCTCTCTTTCGAAATGGCTGAGCAACGACACAGAGCGTGTGGAGGCCGTCCTCGTAGAAAAAGACCATTTGAAAGCCATTCTGAACATGTTCCAGTCCCTTGAGGGGTTGAACTTTGAAAGTTGTTTGGGGTCATTGCGGGATATGGTGTACAAAAGCTCCGCGCTGAACCGAGCACTCCGGCTCACCCCGGGTTTCATTGAAGAGTTGGTATCCCGCTTGCAGAAACGGAAAACAATGGTTTTGCTGTCTCTCCTAAAGCTTTTGAAACTCTTCTACGAACAGTGTCGGGAGGAAGAGCGGGCTGCATTTGTGGAAACGTACAAACTTTACCCGATTGTTCAGGAAATTTCAGAAAACGACAACATGGTACTGGTGAAAGAATTGTCCCGGCAAATTCTCCAGCTGTTTGTGAGCGCGATGGTGTAGAAGGTGTGCGTGTCTATTTTCCTGGTTTCGTTCTCCACCCACAGGGGCAAATGTAAAATAAATGTTTGTACTTAAAGTTTGGGGTTACACACGCGTGTGCCTGTTAATCTAAAGTTAAAGGCTTATTCTCGATTTATACACAGTATTTAGTACGTACGCTCCCTCCCTTTACCTCTTTAATTATCCTACGCCGTATTCTTTTTTAAGTTAAATCAAAAAAACCAAAATATAAAAGTAAAAAAAACCAAAATATATAGTATGTTTTAAGTTAAATCTATTATTACCTCCGCACCCGAGCGCGAGAAGCTACCGCTGGCGCCGTTACCACTGACGGGAACCCCAAAATTAATCTGTTTGTGCAAATTTCGCGCAAACTGCTCATCGGAGAGCGGCCGTGGCTTTTTTGGCTGCGACGGGCCAGGTGGCTCCTGGTGATGGGGTCGTTTCCTTTTAGACGTATTCCCTTCCCCGCCGGTGCTTGTATTTTCCTTTGCTCTTCCAGTTGTAGGCCCACTTCTGCGCCCAGGGCCGCTGGCGAACGCGCTCTGTGAGGATGCCTGAGAAGGCGATTCTTCCACTTTGACCCCGCACGAAAGTGCATCGCACCTCCGGCGTTCCGCCGCTCGAAGGGCGCGTTCTTTCAGGGTCCGCGGACTGCACAATGTATTTGAAGCCATACCGCCCAAGCGTTTTCCCCCTCCCCCCATGATTTTACCAAAGCGAGCACGCTTTAAAGCCGCGGCTGCTATCGCTGCACGTCTATCGCGCGCGCTTTGCGGCGGCCTTTTGCCCGTAGTGAGTCTATTCCCTGACCCTTCAAATCCCCCGGCAGGGACGCCAGGGAGTGTCCCTCCGTCCAATAACTTTTCGCACTGGTCCCACAAACTGTCGTAAAACTTGTAAAATTCTTTGTTGTGTGGGCCTATATTGTTGTGCGTCAGTTCGTGGAGCATGGTTCCCACTATTTCATTGTACGGCAAAAATGCAGTCGCATCCTGAGGCGGCCTAAGGCGCAAACATATCTTTTCTCCCTGGTTGACGTTGAGACCTAACAGGTGCGAATCTCTAGGGAAAAATTCAACCAGTTTACCTACACTCCATTTGTATTTTCTCATCAGTGGTCGTACGAGACGATGAACCTTATCTAAAATGCCCTGGGCCTCCACCACCCGCGCCAAGGGCTTCCGGTTGGCAGTCTTTAGTGCGGTTACTTGCCGGCATTCATATTGCTGACTAGAGGACGAGCCACTCATAACCGTCCGTGGCTGGGTGCTTAGTTACTTATTGCTGTCAACCGCCGACGATGCCTGGCACGGCAACAACACGAAAAAATCCTAGCCAGGCAAAATGGCAGAAACCCTGGTTCACTTTTTTTAACGCTTTTCTTGTGCCACCCTTTTCAATGCATTCATGCAATCCCATCATGCTTTTCAACTCTTCTATATCTCCCTCTTCTTACTTTGTTTGCATTGAAAGGGTAGAGATACCGAGGCAGTAGTTGTTGAATGAAAATTTGGTCGTACCAAGTAGTGCAAAAGTATCGTTTTCTTCAAGTGTTGTTGTTAGGTAGTGAACAGCATTGGTGGTTAAAAAGAACAAATTCAATAATTATAAATAGGAATTTAGATGATTATTTGTATTTGTATTTGTATAAGATATATATTAATAGTATGAAATAAATCCTATTTAATATACATATTAACAACAAACAAAAGAGCAAATCTTTGAAGTATTGAAGTCCAACCAAGGAAGGTAGGTGGAACCAAGTGCAAATTTGGAACCAACAATTCCTTCAATTCCGTTTTTTGACACCATGGAAACATTAAACTCTTCGGATATGTTGAGAATAGTTTTCACGAACGATAGTGAAATGTTTCACAACTATTTTGCTCTCTGAGTGTTTGAAAAATGCAAGAAGAGCGCGGCCTGGTCGAAACCGATCAGATCCGTTGATTGGCCATTTCTTCGGGCCACTCCAATTGCCGGAGGCGCCCGAATTCGGAGAACAAATGCCTCGCTTCGTTATCGTTCATAATGTCCTCTCTGGTTGCCTTTCTCCCCTGCGTTTCTTCAAACTTGGTTCTCCACTCCATTAACATCTTTTGCAACTCCTCGATGCGTTTTTCCGTGTCAGACTTGTACTCTTCCCAATCGACCGTTTTCGCCGCCTCCGTATCACCTGCTCGTAAGGTCGCTGGGGTGAACCATTCCGGAGGATGGGTCTGGCTCAGCTCGAACCCATAATCTAAGTACAATTCATCGCCATCTTTCAAGGTTTCTGCGGCTAAAAGCACGATTGCATGCTTGCTCAGGACGTACCCGCCCGTGCTGCCCCCCGACAAGGTAAGCCCGTGCCAGTTTGGCACGTGCGGTAACATTTCTTTCGTCAAAAATCCTAATTCAAAATCGTACGGCCACCCGATAACATTTGCAGACTTCCCGGGCGGTGGGTGGTTAATCTTGTGACCAAACGCGTACGGGTTTTCCGTCGGCGCCGATTCCCTTGATGGGTGAGAGTCCTGCCTTTCTCGAAGCGTTTGCAGCATGTTTTTGTGCGTGTTTCCCGTCCTTGCGGCTTCCGGGCGTAACCCATTGGGGTCGTTTTCCACCGCAAACCCGGATGTCTCCCGGCCCTGCAATGAGGACGCGCCGTCCAGGATCATCCCCCCGGCGCGCCCGAGGAGGTAGGAACGATCGTCCAACCCGACCAGGTCAAACAGATGGGAATACGAACCGGCCCATCGGACCTCGTCCGCCATGTACAAAGCACCAGGGTAAAATGCAACCAGAGACCCACGCGGCACCTCCTTCTCGCCCGGAGACGCGGACGTTACGAAAAGCCCCTCCCCCATCCCCTCCGTGCAAACGAGCGAGGGCTTCACCTCTAGCCGGTGCCCCGCAGACGACGGCGTTTCCATGCCGGCGGCAAAGTCTTTCATAAAACTTTCGACTTGGTGGTTCACCCAATTGGTGATGGTGAACTTTCTGGAACCGGATTCGTCCGGGTTTGATGCGGGCACCGAGCCCGCTAGGACTGCGCTGTTGTACAGGTTGATCTCATCCTGCACTTCCCGCTGTTTCCGCCGGGCGATCCGAACTTCCCTATGGGCTTGTTCCTGCAGCGCCTTCGGGTCGTCGGGTGGCGACGTCGTTGTATTACCGCTACCTGTCGTGGAGAAGAACGACAGGCCACTCCTCCTTCTCCCTCGACACGGTGTCCACGGCTTTCCACTCAAACAGGAAGCACCAAACGCGGCCAGATGCAGCTGTTTCCGTGCCACCACCACACCTCGGAAACCAGGACCTTTCCCCGCCAACATACCACCCAAAGCCGTCGTCGGCACAACACCCTTGAACATACCAAACACTCACTCACTCACTAACTCAGCACTCCCGCTCGTTTTCTAAACAAACAAACAAACAACGTGTATTCTACTCCCGATCATAAATTTATTGTATATCTTGTAATAATTTAATTCATTTCTTTTGTCATATCTTCTTCATTCGATTGCTCCCCTGTGACTCCCCCCTTTTTCATTATTAATTAATCAACACGCGCTTAGTACTTTACTTTAACTCGTGCGTGAGTAATTTTAATTTTTGTATACAGCAGTTCTAGGGTCGACATGTTTGGCGTTTAAACAACAACTAGTGAAATCACAGCAATTTCTTCGTCGCTCTTAACATTAAGCACGTGTCATAGAGGTACAACTAAGACGCTCTTTTAACATTAGAACGGTGCAATACAGATATTGTAAGTTTCTGCACGCCAGTACAAAAGAGTAAACTCAAACCACAACAACGGACTGAATTCGAGTGGGTGCTTTTAACGAAAACAGACTTCGCCAAAACACATAACATTTTCTACTTTTTGTACATTAAGCATGAGCTACGCATACCTTTTCAAATACATTATCATTGGGGATACCGGTGTCGGGAAATCATGCCTTTTGCTGCAGTTTACAGACAAACGTTTTCAACCAGTGCACGACCTGACAATAGGGGTCGAGTTTGGTGCCCGTATGATTAATATCAACGGGAAACAAATCAAATTACAGATATGGGATACGGCGGGGCAGGAGTCGTTCCGTTCCATCACCCGTTCTTACTACCGGGGTGCTGCTGGAGCCCTTCTAGTCTACGATATCACCCGGCGAGAAACGTTCGGTCATTTGACCAGGTGGCTAGAAGAGGCTCGCCAAAATGCTTCGTCAAATATGGTCATCATGTTGGTTGGTAACAAAGGTGATTTGGATCACAGACGAACTGTTTCGTACGAAGAAGGCGAACGGTTTGCGCAGGATAATGAACTCATTTTTCTTGAAACTTCTGCAAAAACTGCTGTAAACGTAGAGGGCGCGTTCGTTAATACAGCTGAGAAGATTTACGAAAATATCGAGAAAGGTGTTTATGACGTTTCAAACGAAGCCCACGGAATCAAAGTTGGGGTTACCGCCACAAACAGTGCTCGCTACATGCAGAAAGATGGGAGTGGGTCTGGAGGCGGTAAAGGGTGTTGTTAAAAGGTGTGCGCTGCCGAGATTTGCCGAGAAAAGTCAGCGCTGTGTTGGCGCATGGCTCATTTTAAAATTTACGTTTTGCAATAACAATATTTTACGAAATCTTATTTTCATTTTAACTTACAAAAACGAATAAAAACAAGTTGTTCCGTTCCGAAGTTCAATCCCTTACTTCCCAAAATTCTATGGTCATACATGATAATAATTTTTTTTTTAATCTCTGCTCTCTTTTTAATTATACACTTATATAAGAAATAAATTTAATTCGAAGAGACACTTTTGTGCTCTTTAAAAATCATCGTCTTCTCCAGCTTTCTCTTTCGCTTTCCTCTCCTTTTCCTGTTGCCTCTCCAGCTTTTCTTTGGCATCTCTTTCAACTTTGCGCTTGTGGCTGATCATGACGTACTCCATCTTCGTTGGGCAGCGTATTTCTTCCGAGGCAGAACTCCACTTCCCTTGGCCAACTTTATTGATTGCAGTCATACGGAAGACGTACGTCTTCCCAGAGGATAACCTTTCAGCCGTCGCAGTCATTTGCCCAGGGTCCAGTTCATCGAATATGACCCCTTCCTCCCATCGTCCAGTGCCAATTTCCATGTGACTGTATGCATACTGGGTAATTCGACCACCATTATGAAATGGAGCTTCCCATGTCAAATCGACAGTGTTCATGGTCTCTTCGCTGCACTTTGGGGGATCCATAACTTTCGGAACTTTCGCGCGGTCTGTTGGAACTTCGTCGCTGGGTTCATTGAATTCACTAAAGCCAATGTCATTCCCGGCACATAGAATAAATTCGTATACAGTCGAAGAGTCCAACCCTGAGATCAAGACGGAGCGCCATCCGTTGTACCCATTATCCTCGTCTTCGCCAGTTCCATCGCCTCGTGTTTTTGTGGCACGATCGCGCTTCAGCCGCTTATTCCGCTCGAACTCTAACTGGACGATATTCTGAGGGCAGTACCCTTGACACTCGTCGTCTACTAATGTGAGTTCGTTGCTTTCTGTAAACGTTGCGCCGACGCTTAGCCCCCCCTGTCTCCACCTGATTTTGTACGTGTGAACGGTGCCGCCGTTGTGGTACGGACGCCGAAAGTGAACCCGCATTTTTGTTGGCCCCTCGGAAACAGGGAAGGCCGTGTCCGGAGAATCGGGTGGCGAAATTGCTGTTCGGGCAATAACTGGACTGCACCATGGCCCTAGCCCTTCGCCGTTTATGGCGGCAAACTGGCACTCGAAAAACGTCCCCGGCTCCAAAAAAGTGATCTCTCTTCGCCATGGCTGAATTGTTGAAATTCTGTATATCAGCCACTTCTCCGGTTCTTTTTCCGTCTTTTCGGGCGCGTCTGTTTTCGATGGTCCACGCAGCTCTTCTTCGTCTTCCTCTGGTGTTTCTTCTTCCTTGCCACCGTCTACTTGTTTTAGGCATGGCCTATACCTCAGTTTATACCCATTGATTATTGCGCCGTTGTCATACGGCGGTTTCCACTCGTAAAACAGTGATGTGACTTGCTTCTCTGTTATAGCGAATGTGTCTGGCGGCATTGGTATTGTTGCAGCTGTCGCGGTTGAGAATGAGGGTCGACTCCACGGGCCAATCCCCACTCGGTTAATTGCTGCAACTCGAAATTGGTACAGCACACCCGGCTTCAGACCAGTGACGACTGTTGCTAGGAGTGCATTATGGCCAGGCTGGGCATCCCCGTGGTCTTTCAACAATGCCTTGCGTTTCTTTCTTACTTCGATTTTCAACAGTTTTTTGCGAACGCGAAGCCGCCTTACTTCAATTTGTTTCATCCCTTCTTTGATTTTCATTTTTCTCAATTGCTCTTTTGCACGATGTTTGATTGCGTGTGCAACGTCGGCCGCACCTTTCCTCGCGTCATTGATTTCGATGACTTTGTCGGGGAAATCACCAAAGCTACGAACATCGCCACCCCTGAGCTGCAATCGTATGTTAAGAATATGGGCACCCATGTCTTTAGGCTGACGCCACGACAGTGCAATCGATGTCTTGGTTACCGTTTCGACGCTTGGCGCAACAATTCGCAGAGGCTCGGCGGCGTACGTTCTCGCCCACCGGCTAGGGGTGCTCCAGTCACTTTTTCCAATTTTATTAACAGCGCGCACCCGGACTTGATAGCTTATACCGGGCGTCAGCTCGTCTATGTGGAGTTCTAGTACATCACACACACCCAGGTGAAAGGAGTGCCCCCATTCAGCCTCGAGATCGGGATTTGGGGCACCTTCGCGCCTTTCTATAATATATTCAATAATTTTCTCGCCCATAGCTGGAGGAGCTTCCCACGATATATCCATGAAATATTGGTCAATTTTTGTAATTTTGGGTTTGTCTGGGGCATACGGCGGCACCGGTTTAATCTGCCACATTTTTATGAACGTGTCGAGGGAACTGGACAAAACATGGCCGCTGGGCAATTCGACTGCGTGATGCACGACGTCTGCGTGCCCGTGGAGAACTTTTAGCATCAACCTGTTCTTGACATTCCATATTCTGACGCTGTGATCAGCGCCCCCACTTATAAGCCTCTCGTCGTCGGGGGACCAAGTGACAGACATCACCCAGTCAGTATGGCCGGTGAGTGTGGACACCAGCGTGCCATCCTTCGGCTTCCATATTTTTATTGTGTGATCTACTGACCCCGTAGCGATACGCCTTCCCGATCGAGAATAACGGCACGTGTTTATCCAGCCCGTGTGCCCAAACCACCTAACACCAAACTTACGCATGTCGAAGGTCCTGATGAGCCCACCGCGGAGGGCAATTTCATCTATAGTATTTCTCTTGCGTAGGTCCCACATCTTTTTCGTTGCGCCTACGCCTTTCTCGTCAACTTTGTCCTTATTTTCACTATTACTGTTTCTGTCGCTTTCGGCATCACTATTTTCGACAGTGCCATCGCTGCTTTCGCCATCTTTTGATTCTTTGTCGTCGTCGTCGCTGTTGCTAGGAGAGTAGTTCGCGTTTGGAGTGGCTGCTTTTCGGGCCGCTGATGCCGCTAATTTAAAATTTGCTACGTCTTCTTTGGCTTTTCTTTCTTTTTCCAATCGTTCCTTTTTTTCTTTTTCTGTCTCCATTCGATCTTCATAAACGGTATAATTGCCAGCGTTTACACGCATTTTCCCAAAGAAACCTCTGTGGACCGGAACATATTCGGGCGGCCACTCTGTCTGGGGCAACCGCTGAAATATCTGTACATCCCACTGCTTTATAGTAGGGTCTATTGCCCCACCCGTCGAAACAAATTCTTTGCCGTTAGGCGCGAAGGAGACGGCGGTCACTACATCAGTGTGTCCATGAAACGTGTGCAGCTTGCGCATACGCTTCGTTTCAAACAGGTTAATAGTCTTGTCACTACTGCATGTGATCAAGAATTTTCCATCTGTCGACAGGTCCATGCAATGAATTGGCTCAAAGTGAGCGTTTTCAACTATTTTTAGACACTTGTTAGACTCGATAAATCCGCGTAGTTCAGCATCCCACTTTCGAATCGAAAAATCTTGAGAGACGGACAGGATCTCTTTAGGTTGTGGAACAATGCCCCCATCCGGCACAGCTGAAATCAACTGTAATCTGCTAATAAAACCTTTATGGGCCTTTATCGTCGACAATTGGGTGCACCGTAACATATCCCAAATTACTATAGTGTGATCGTCTGAAGAAGAAAACATGAGCTTTTCGTCCTTCGAGACCACAAAGTGTCGCACACCTGCATCGTGCCCCACATACTCTTTTATTACATTTGGCGAAGCCATTTCAATTTCCATCCCCTCGTACCACCCTTTATTCATCAATTTGCCCTTCCCTTTGTTGCTATTCCCCACTGCCTTCACTCTTGCTGCCTCGCATTTTTCTTGTATTTTATCTTGACGATCTAGAAACTTGGCAAAGTTGTACAAGCGCAGTTTAGTTTCTCGCGCAAAGGACAGCGAGTCTTCGATCTGCATAAGGCGCTGCTCTTCTTCTCTTAGTTGGTATGTAACTGCCCACCGGTAATTTCGTTTCTCTGCGGCATCCCCCGCCTTTTTTGCTTCTAATTTCTTCACCCGCTCCGCACGCTTCTTCTGTTTTACCTGGAGGTCCATTTTTTCCTCCTCGGTCATACCGCTGGTGTTCAATTTCAACTCAAGCGACGCCATCTTCTAACACCCGTGCGACTCGCGTGTTTTCCTTTCCCGAAGTTGGCGAAAAAACTCATTGCGTTTTGCCCCTTTAAATAAATTCGAACGAACAAATTCTCAATTGGCATAGTTGACACATATACAAGAAGGCGGTAGTGCATTGGTACTATGCATTAAATTCATTATTAATATTATTGTTGAGGAAGAAGAAATTGAATGATGGTTTTGAAAATACTTCTACTACTACTTCTTAGTCTACCGACGACCAAAAGCAAACGAAGGAGGGCGCAGCACGTATTATTATTTTAATTATTGTAAAATATAAATAGGAAGGTAGTTTGTGTGAATTGATGAATGATGGATGATAATAATAAAATACTTGACTTCCTTATTTAGTTTAGTCTAGTCGTCTAGTCTATCTCTATATTAATAAATTATATATAAATTGTAGTCGGTTCTAATACCCATGATGATGATGATGGATGGTAACAACTGCTGTGTTTTCGAATATATTTATGTATCTATATGTACATTATAATAACATATAATTCTTCCAATTAATACTTCTTCTTCTTCAACAGACGCAGACAGCAACAAGCAAGCGGCGGGGTTTTTATTTTATTATTTATTAAATTTTGGATTTCAGGAGGAGGAGGAGGTAATGTACAATATATTATTACATTTCATAGTAGACTAGACAACTAACTATAGCACCCTGGCCTTATCAGAGACAATAAAGTACAATATCATAGTATTCTTGGTGAACAATGATAGGTAGGTACGGTACATTTTAGTAATTACATTAGCTTAATTACCTACCTACCTTCTACTCGCCGAAGTTCTTGTCTCAAATTGCTGCTCCTTGCATTAATTTCCCCCAATCGGTTTTCAATCAGCTTCTTCCGATGGCGGGCATCCATGCGGCGTTTTGCAATGCTTTCGGTGCGCATCAACTCCGTTTCCAACCGAGTTTTTTCTAGGCCCAAACGAACCAGCTCGTCTTCGATATCTGACATTAGGGTGCGTTGTAATTTCATAGATGCTTCCGTTGCAAACGGGGCAGCTTCGCTGCGACGTGTGCGCTGATCTCTTAGGTTTTGGGTAAATTTGCTCTTCACGACTTGCGGGTCTTCAATTTTAAAGTTAGAACGCTTTTGTTTGGCCGCAAATGTCTGCGCCTCTACGTAGAGTGGCGAATTACTGCCGCGAGCAGTACGCATGGGCTCCGGGCTCTTTATTCCTATTTCAGTCGCGGGCATTTCATCGATTCGTGCAGCCCTGCTCTCTCGTGCAGCTTGCTTTTGTCTTGCCCTTGCCATTGCCTCCGAAAATGATATTGCAGCCGCTGCCTTGTCACCATCTTCGTGTGATCTTGGTGCACTGTTTTCCTGGGAGTCGCGCTGAATGTTTTTATTGGAATACCCCCCCTGCACTTCGGTGCGGGATTCATTCACTGCCATGGGAAAACTATTTGAATCGATCACGGGAACTGCATTTTCAAACCTTCGCATCTCCGGCTCGGTTACTACTGCCGCTTGTGGTGGTGGTTTGGTTGTTGTCGCAGCCTGCTGTTGAAACACCCTGTCCGTAGCGGTGGTTTTAGATTCTTCAACGGCATCCCCAAACTCTCCTGGGCCACCCCATTGCGATTTTCTTCTCAGCAGGGGTCTCGTTGCAGGGCTTATGGGGTTGGCAGAGTCTATTCTATTATCCCGAGCTACTACTTCGGGTGCTCGCCCCTGCGG
>JACKZZ010020081.1_pt1 | contig 15626 bp, 31 predicted proteins | sample 8027871 | NCBI WGS metagenome assembly JACKZZ01 (sample SAMN15724774, study PRJNA655200) | protist metagenome | isolation source: fluorescence activated cell sorting (FACS) single amplified genomes of... | place: USA: West Boothbay Harbor, Gulf of Maine | collected 2000-07-19
ACCAATATATAAGTGAAGAAAGTTCGGATAACGAATTTATAATAATATAAATATGAACGATTTAAGAATAGTAAATTTAAGTACTTACACAACGCCAGAAATTGTTGAGAAATCAAACAAAGAGTGGGTTAGTTATGGCTCTAATAACCAGTATTTTAAGTATTTAATTGACCGCTATAATGGTAGTCCAACAAATAACGCTATTATAAACGGTATTAGCGAGATGATTTACGGTCGTGGACTAGATGCTTTAAATTCAAATAAGAAGCCAGAACAATACGCTAAAATGATTTCTTTGTTCCATAAAGATATGGTTCGAAAATTGTGTTATGACCTTAAATTAATGGGTCAATGTTCTATGCAAGTCATTTACAGTAAAGACCGAAAAACTATTGCACAAGTTGAGCATATCCCAGTAGAAAATTTAAGAGCTGAAAAATGCAATGAAAAAGGCGAAATTGAAGCATACTATTACGCTGATGATTGGAGCAAGGTTAAAAACGTAGGTCACACAACTAGAATACCAGCTTTTGGTTGTAGTAAAGAAAATATAGAAATTATATATGTAAAGCCTTACAGAGCTGGTTATAAATATTATTCTAGTCCAGATTATCAAGGGATTTTAAATTGGTGTGAAACAGAGGAACAAGTTTCAATATATCACCTCAACAATACAGTTAATTCCTTCAGCCCTAACACTTTAATCCAGTTTAACAACGGAACACCAAACGCTGAGGAACGTCAAGCGATGGAAAATCGTATAACTGAAAAATTTACTGGAACGTCTGGTTCTAAATTTATTTTAGCTTTTAATGATAACCCAGAAAGTGCGGCAACTGTTGAAACATTACAAATAAGTGAAGCACACAACACCTATCAATATGTTAGTGATGAATGTACTAAAAAAATAATGGTAGGTCATAGGGTTGTTAGTCCTATGCTTTTAGGTATTAAAGATAGTACAGGACTAGGTAATAATGCAGACGAATTAAAGACTGCATCTACTTTAATGGATAACACCGTTATAAGACCATTTCAGATGCTTTTAATTGATGCCTTTGATAGTGTATTAGCTTACAACCAAATAAGCCTTAAATTGTACTTTAAAACGCTTCAGCCGTTAGAATTTACAGACTTAGAGAACGTAGAAGATGAAGAAACACGAGAAGAAGAAACAGGGGTTAAACTTAGTCAAGATTTACCAGATGATGTTGGAAGTGATATAGCTGATGAATTAATTGACTTAGGACAAGATGAAAGCGAACTACTGGCGGAATATGATTTGGTAGATGAAAGCGAGGTTGATTATGAATTAAACGATGAACTAGATGAAGTTATAACAGACTTAAACACCGAGCCAGAACAAGAAGAAACAACGCTATCTAAAATATGGAATTTTGTAAGCACAGGAACTGCTAAGCCAAACGCAAAAAGCACACAAGACGGTAAGTCAAAACAAGACAGTCAAAAGGGTGTTCAGTTTTTAGTACGTTATTCTTATGCGCCAGAAAAAGCTGGTTCAAATAGTAGACAATTTTGTTCTAAAATGGTAGGTGCTAAAAAAGTATACCGTAAAGAGGACATAGTTGCAATGGGTAAAAAAGCTGTTAACGCTGGTTTTGGTAAAGGTGGTTCAGATACTTATTCTATATGGCTTTATAAGGGTGGTGCAAGATGTAATCACAAGTGGTTTAGAAAAACATACCAAATTAAAAACGGTGAAAAAAGCCAAATAACAAGCGGTCAAGCAAAAAGTAAAGGTTTTAAAATGCCTAAGAACGCTCAAAAAGTACCAGTAGCACCAAAGGATATGAAGTATAAAGGCTATACTGCTGAATATTGGAATAAAATGAAATTCAAAAACTAAATGGCAACAGCATTATTTATAACAAGAAACGACTTAGTTCGTAATTCAATAATTGACGGAAATACTGATTATGACAAAATAGTACAGTTTTTGAAACTAGGTCAAGAAATTGACATACAAAACTTACTAGGAACTGATTTATACAACCGAATAAGCACAGATATTGAAAACAGTACTTTAACAGGCGATTATTTAGCACTTGTTCAAGATTATATACAGCCGACTTTAATATGGTTCGCTCAAGTTAATTATATTCCATTTGCGGCGTATCAAATTAAGAATGGCGGAGTGTTTAAACATTCAAGCGAAACAGCTGAAAACGTAAATAAAACAGAGGTTGATTATTTAGTAGGCAAGGCAAGAGAGTATGCAAATTATTACAGTACAAGATTAGTTGATTATTTATGTTTCAATCAATCTAAGTTTCCAGAATATACAAGCAATACAAACGAGGATATAAGTCCAGACACTGATACGGTTTTTAACAGTTGGGTTTTATGAAATATAAAGTAAAAGAAAAAAATTTAAGTAAGTTAAAAGCTTATTTAAAAAAACATAATAAATCTTTAAAGAAAGGTAAATGAAAAAACCAGTATTAGCATTAGTGCCTAGTGCGTATAAAACGAATAAAGTTTATTCGGTTTTGCCTGTAAATGGTGACGGAGATTTTGATTTAAGTAGAGGTTTAAATGCTACAAGAGTTCGCAAAGATGGATTAATTGAAACGGTAGATAGTAATGTACCAAGATTAGATTGGCTAAATAGCAACTGTCCTAGTTTATTATTAGAACCTGCAAGAACAAACTATGCTTTAAATAGTGGTGATGCTAGCCAATGGACTACTGTTAGCGGAAGTCAGCCGGTCACAAAAACTCAAAACTATGCAATATCACCAAATGGAACACGCACCGCAGCAAGAATACAAGCAAATGCAACAGGCAGTAATTATTCTTTAATACAACTTTCAACTTCTTCTTTTATAGGAAATTATGCTGGTTCTGTTTATTTAAAAAGCAATACAGGTAATACTGAAAATGTTATAGTTTACGGTAGAAATACACCTATAACTTCTTACCCAATAGGAAACGAATGGCAGAGAATTGAAATTCAAGGAAGCGGAACAAGTGGGCAAAATTTATATTTGTTTTTAGGTTCATTCCCTAGTAATGGTTCAGATGAAACAATTGACATTTCAGTCTGGGGGGGTCAATTAGAACAAGGAAACTATCCAACAAGTTATATTGAAACAACAACAAGTCCTGTATCAAGAGACGAAGATGTTTGCGGAGATGCTGGGAATGCTGATTTATTTAGTAGCAACGAGGGAACTATGTTTGTGGATATACAGAAGACTTTTAAAGATGCTAGTTTTGGTAGAATATCAATATCTGACGGCAGTACTGCAAATAGAATTGCAATTGGTAAGCAGAGTTCTAACACACAGTTTAGAATGTTTATAGCGAGGGTAAACAGTGGAAATATTATAGCTCAGCAATATGTGAATTTAAATTTTGACGTTCAGAATAAATTAGCGGTTACTTTTAAGTTTGGAGAATTTAAGTTTTACGTAAACGGTATTTTATTATCTACTCAAACGCCAAACGAAGATATACCCATAGGGCTTTCTAAATTTGCATTTAACGAAAACAATTTAGGTAGTCAAGATTTTTTTGGGAAAATAAATGACGTAAGATATTACGACAGAATATTAACAGAAGCAGAAGCAATAAAATTGACAACATAATGGGTTACGGAGAAATATATAAAACAAGTTGGTGGGGTACTCCAGTGCAATTTGGGTGGGGTGGAATATATTACGACCTTACAACTAATGGCAGTCAAATAGAAACTTTATTAGCCGCCTTACAAACTAGAGCTGCAAATTATGAAAACGTAACTGGAACGACAGAAATATTAACTGAATTAGAAAACTGCACATAATGAGTTTATTAAATAAAGCAAGTATTTTATTAACACCGACAGCTTACGATACAAGCGAATTATTAAGCATTAAACCAGATGATGGCGGGGGAGACTTTGATTTTTCCAGACCAAGTTCAGCAGAAAGAATTAACAATAGTGGAGGTTTTGAAACTATGGCTTCTAATGTACCAAGAATAGATTACACGGGTGGAACTGCTAGTTTTTTATTAGAACCAAGAACAACTAACCTTTATTTAAATTCTGCTACATTAACAACGCAGGACTGTTCAACTCCAGCAGTTCAGCACGGCTCTGAATATACGGTGTCTTTTTATGGTACTGGTTCAATAACGTTTAGCGGTAGTTATACTGGTTCATTAAGTGGCACTGGAACTAATGATAGAGTAAGCTTAACCTTTACAGTAAGCGGAAGTGTATTAACATCAACAGTAAGCGGAACTGTTACAAACGCACAACTTGAAAGCAACCCAGCGGCTTCTACTTATATTCCTACAACGTCAAGCACAGTGACACGTATGGGAGAACAGTGTCTAAATGCTGGAGATAGTTCTTTAATAAGTGGTACTGAGGGCGTTTTATATTCGGAATTTGCAGTAAGTAATTTGTTTAGCCAAAATTCTAGCCAAAAAAGCACTAGAAGTATCGGTATGAGTTTTAATACAGGTACAAGCAACGTTCTTTTTATAGGTATAAACCCTAGTAATAAATTTTATTTTTTCTTTAGGGCAAATGGTTCTAATGTAATTTTTAACCAAACAATATCAGCAAACGTTGGTCAATACTATAAAGTAGCTTTTAAATACAAGAGTGGGGAAACGTCTATTTATATTGACGGTCAAGAGGTTTTAACAAGTTCAAATTCTTTTACAATATCGAAAACACTTGGAAATTTAGCATTTAATTTTGGCACTCCTTCTTTTCCTATTAATGTTTTTCAAGGTAATACTAGGTGCGTTGCAGTTTTTAAAGAAGCTTTAACAGATGCAGAATTAATATGTTTAACAAGCTAATATGAGTTGGGGAAAAATATATAACACAAGTTGGTGGGGGTTACCAAAAGAAAATGGTTGGGGATACTTTTATTATCCTTATGCAAATCCAAGCCCTACGCCTTTTGATGAGGTTTTAGCTGAGAACGGTGATTACTTACTTACACAACAAAACGAAAATATAATAATAGAATAAATAAAAAATTATGGCAAATAAAAAATTTAGTGAATTTACTTTAAAAACAGACTCAGCAGATGTTGATTTTCTGGTCGGTTATGACGGAACGGATAACGTTCGTATTGACCCAGCTAATTTAGGTGGTGGTGGAGCTGGATTAGTATCTGGAACAGGTCCTGATTCAATGGCTTCTGATGCAAGTTTAACCCCGTCTGGAAATCCTGCAATAGCTTCTGGTACTAGGTCAATAGCCTTAGGTGCAGATTCTCCTTTTAGTGGCACAAACGCTCAATGCGAGGCAAACTCCCAAGATGCTATTGCTATTGGAACTTCAGCTTTTGCAGCTGGTACAAATGGTATTTCTATTGGCAATATAGTACAATCAAGAAGTTCTGACATTAGTATAGGTAGCAACTCTGGAAGATATGCGTCTAGCGGTTCAAATAACGTTAGAATTGGTAATTCAGCTTCAAATTTTTCGTGTTCCTCCAGCGTGTATGTTGGTAGCAATAGCGGAAGAAATGCTAATAACGGTAATTTTAATGCTGCTGTAGGCACTGACACTTTAAAAAACACCACTGGTGATAATAATACTGCTCTTGGTTATCAAGCTGGAGAAGATTTATCATCTGGAAATAATAACACTTTAATTGGCTCAAACAGTGCTCCAAGTGTCAATACTGTTAGTAATGAAATAACTTTAGGAGATTCAAGTGTTTCAGCATTAAGATGTGCTGTAACAACGATAACATCTTTATCTGATGAGAGAGATAAATCAGAAATAAAAGATTTAGAATACGGATTAGATTTTATTGATAGTTTACAGCCAAGAGAGTTTGTTTGGGACAATAGAGCAGAAACAAAAAAACAGCCAGTTTTTGATGAAAACGGAGAAATATCACTTGATGAAGACGGGTCTATTATTACTGAAGATGTAGAATTTTATTCAGTAAATAAAGGAAAAAAAGACTTTGGTTTTATAGCTCAAGAAGTTAAAGAATTAGATAATGATACTTTAAGATTAGTTTATTCTGAAAACGAAGAAAAACTCGAAATGAGTTACGGTAAGCTTGTGCCAATTTTAGTAAAAGCAATTCAAGAATTAAAAGCAGAGGTAGATTTATTAAAATAAATGTAAATATATAGTTATAAAACAATTAAAATATGATTAAGATAGGTAAATATAATTTTATAGATAAAGAAACCGCTGACGCTAAAATTAAGTCTTTAGGGGTTGAAATTGATGACGAAGGAAACGAGTATGCAACACACTCGCATTGCGTTGTAAGACTTGGTAACATAATTTTAGAGCAAGGTGAATACGATGAAGAGGGTAACGAAATAAAAGCGCCAGTATTAAGCGACAAGTACCACTTGGATGTTGCTTGGAAAGATTTAGAAAGTCACCCATACGGTTGGAAGTCATATGCAGTTGCGGTTGCTGAAGGTAACGGTGTCCATTCTTTTTATGGTGTAGAATATCAAGATAATAAAATGTAATGTCAGTACAAGATTTGAGAATAGCGATATTGAATGCAGTCACTTTAGGAGTGAGTTTTACGCATATAGAAAATGGTTTAAAAATTATATTATTGCTTTTATCCATAGGATATACGGCGCAAAAAATATACGAAACGCACAAGAAAAAGAATGACTAAAAATTTTAGTATAAAAGAATTTGAGTGTAAATGTGGTTGTGAAATGCCTGATGATGTTTTAGTTAATATAACTAAACTAGCACACCAATTGCAATATGTAAGGGATAATGTAGCGATGCCTATAATAATTAATAGTGCTTATAGATGCCAAGAGCATAACGCAAAGGTAGGTGGCAGTAAAACTTCACAACACTTATTAGGCAAAGCTGCGGACATAACTATACAGAGCCTAAAACCAGCAGAGGTATTCGTATTAATAGAGGACTTAATAGATATGGGACATATGCTACAAGGTGGTTTAGGATTGTATGAAGAAAAAGGCTTTGTACACTATGACATAAGAAAGACAAAAGCACGTTGGAATAATGCCTAGTTATAAAGATAAAAACGGAACAACAAGGGTTGGTGATGCTTTACGTTGGTTATTAAAGCAAGGCAAAGAAGTAGCTCCAGAACTTCTAAAAATAGCGTCTAACGTTACAGGAATAGAAGCCTTAGAGGTTTTAGCTTCTAAAATCGGAGCTGATGAAAAACTAAGCGAAGCAGATAAACAGCTTTTATTAGAAGAATTAAATTTTGATAAAATAGAAATGCAAGAAACTACAAAGCGGTGGGTTTCAGATAATAATACAGATAGTTATTTAACACGCAATATAAGACCTTTAACCCTTGCTTTTTTAACCGCTACACTGTTTATTTATATTATATTAGATAGTTCATTAGATGGCTTTAAAATAGACCCCAACTGGATTGATTTACTTTCTTCTTTATTACTTTTGGTTTATGGTGGTTATTTTGGTATGCGTTCAGCAGAGAAAATAACTAGGCATTGGAAAAATAAATAGTTTTTTTCTTGTTTTTTTAAAATAAAATATATAACTTTGAATTTTTTATTAAAACTAGACATTTAGTTAAATGTTTTGTTGCCCTTAAAGGCATAAAAAACAAATACAAAATAAATAGATATAAAAAGTTAAATAAAATATAAGACTTAGGAGAACTACTCAAATGGCAAAAAAAACACAACGTAAAAAATTAATAGAAAAACTAGATAAAATATTTAGTATATATATAAGACGTAGAAACGCCATTAATGATATATCAGAATGTTTTACTTGTGGCAAACAAGACCATTGGAAGAAGCTACAAAACGGACATTTCCAAAGTCGCAAACATTATTCAACAAGGTGGCACGAAAAAAATTGTCAGGTTCAGTGTGCTGGTTGTAATGTTTTCAGGTTTGGCGAACAATATAAATTTGCTAAGAACTTAGATAATACTTATTATGACGGTTTAGCAGAGGAACTGCATATCGAAGCAAATAAAACTGTAAAGCTAGATAATACAGACTTAGAAATGTTAATAGAAAAATATGAAATGTTAATTAAAGAACTAGATACTTAATGTATATTTGTAGTGTATTGTTTTTGTTTTAAAATAGGCTAACCAGCCAAATTAAACCACTCTATTAAAAGGGTGGTTTTTTTTGTTTAAAAGTATTTTTTTTGTTTATTATTTTTTTAATTAAATTATTTGTTTTATATTTGCATAGAACATTTAAAACAATACAATATGAATTTATTTGAAAGATTAAAACCAGAGTACAAAGACAACCTAGAAACAGGTAACACTAAGCACCCAGCACTTGTTGGATATGCAGTTGACCAATTAGAACTTTACGAATTTGTTAGAGATATGCCTTATGGTTTAGTTACTGACTTAAGGTTCTTATTAAACGTAGATAGTCCTTACGAATTATTTAAAGAGATATAATATGACTTATATAGAGGACGTTAAAAGAGCATCAAGCACAGACACAATAGACTACTTAAACGCTAGAATTGAAGCGTTAGAAAAAAGAGTAGAATTTTTAGAGGCACAAATAGAAATCAAAAACAATTAATATGAAAAAAGAAAAATTAACAGAGTTATACAAACAATATAACTTAACTAAAGACGATGTATTTAAACATCAACACTATTTAATCATCACCAGAAGCGGAATTGATAAAATTCAGGCGGTTGCTAAAATACAAATACATTACGAGGTGGTAAGATGTGAGCCGAATTTTGCAGTATTTAAAGCAGTAGCACATAAAGGTTCTGCAACAATTGAAACCTTTGGTAGTGCTTTTAAAGGCGAAAACTATAAAGACGGTTCAACAAATAGCTGGTACGTTGCTGAGATGGCAGAGAAACGAGCAATGAGTAGAGCAGTACTTAAATTAACAGGCTTTTACGAACAAGGCGTATTTGGCGAAGATGAAAGCGAAAGTTTTAAAAATAATAATAAATAATAACAATTAAAAACAAGTAAATTATGAGTGCAATTATCAACTATTCACTACGAGTAGACAAATTACCAAAGGAAAAATTTATCGCTGGAAAAGATGGAGCGGTTTATGTAAACTTAACAATGAGTGTAAATGACGAAACAAGGTTCGGAAACAACGCATCAATTATGATTAGCCAAACACAAGAAGAGCGTGAAGCTAAGAAACCAAGAACTTACATTGGCAACGGTAAGGTGGTTTGGACGGATAATAAAATAACTCTTGCCGAGCGTGAAGAAACTAAGGAAGTAGTACAAGAAGCTGAAACAAGCGACTTACCATTTTAATTAAATAGGGCGGTGTAATAACCGCCTTTTTTTATTACCTTTACAAAACAATACAAAAAAATGACAGAAGAAGAAACTACACATAATATGTTAATGGAGTTGATAGCAGAAGAATGCACTATCGATACATCTATTGACATAGAGTACCCTCCAACAGCGTTAAGTCTAGGAGAAAAAACCATACAGGCAAGAGGTGGCGAAATAACATATCCTATTGGATTGGCTACCTATGGAAATATAAGCTATATTACAGCACCGCCAAAATCAAAAAAATCATTCTTTGTATCATTACTAGCCTCAGTTTATTTAAGCGGTGGCAATAACTTTGGTGGCAAATTAAAAGGACATAGAGAAAGTAAATGTTTAATTCATTTCGATACAGAGCAAGGTCATTTTCACGCAGCAAGATGCTTTAAACGTTCGGAACAAATGGCTAACATAAAAGATGTAGGTTGTTATCAGACCTATGCTTTAAGGACTTTAAGCTATTCGCAAAGACTTGAGTTTATAGAATGGACTTTAAAACAAAATAAAGAAAAAGGAAAAGAAACAGGTGTTGTATTTATTGATGGTGCAGCAGACTTAGTCGCTGATGTTAATGATTTACAATCTTGTAATGAAATGGTGGCTAAACTTATGAAATTATCTACTACTTATAGCTGTCATATAATGGTTGTAATGCACCAGAATTTTGGAAGCACAAAACTCGGCACAGGACATTTAGGTAGTTTTTTAGAAAAGAAGGCTGAAACCGTTATTGAATTAGAATTAAACACAACAAATAAAGATTGGGTTACTGTATTATGCAGACGCTCCAGAGGGTTTCCTTTTGACACGTTTAGCTTTAGTATTAACGAGTTCGGATTGCCTTTTGTAGTTGGCGAAATATACGACCCTTTGGAATACTTTGTGCCTAGAAAATTAACACCAAATAAATAAATGACACCAATTTTAGAACTAGCTTATAAAAAGCATAATGATTGGAATAACATAGTAAAAAGTTTCGGCTGCAACCCCTCAATGAGTGAGGACGTTGTTATGGAAATGTATATTCAGCTTGATGCTGATGTAAAAAAAGGTTTAGACCTTTACTATAAAGACCAAATAAACCACTATTATTGCTATAAAGTTCTAAGGGGCATTTACACAAATTTATATAAGTCAAGCCTAAGACAAAAGAAAGTTTATTTAGAAGATATAAACGAACTAAAAGAAATACAACAAAGTGGAATAGATGAAAAAGAATGGGCGAAGCAGCGTGACCATATAGACAGCATACTAAACGATATGTATTGGTATGACAAAAAGATATTTGAAATAGTCGCTAAAGGGGTAAGCGTTGCAGAGTTAAGTAGAAACACTAAAATAAGTTATTACTCACTTTATAATACATATACAAACGCAAAGAAACATATAAAAAAAAAGTTATGAGGTTAGGAGATTTAATATATTACATTACTTATTACACTGGCATACATTGGCTAGTTAAAAAGATTAGCAAAGCACTAGGAAAAGACTGCGGTTGCGACCAAAGGCGTGACGATTGGAACGATATAAATATAGAGCTATGAGAATAGAAGACCAAGAGGCGTGGGTTGACTTTAAGGCAAATGTATCCACTAAGCTAACAAAAGACCAATACAGGCTACTGTGTACGCTCCACGCTCGTTATTTAAACCATAGGTATCACGAACCTTGCAGTTGCAGACCTAAAACATTAGTAATGTGGATAAAAGATATTGATAACATATATAATAAAATTTAATGATTGAAAAAATACATAATTGGGAAAAGGCAGTAGTAACACTTTTAAACCTTGACGGTTGGAATTTAACACATACAGGAAAAGGTAATGAAAGCTGGGACGCAACAGGCACAACACCAAAGGGTCAAGAATGTGTTATCGAAATGAAATTTAGAAATAAATACTATGATACCAAAATACTAGAGAAATTTAAACACGACAAATTAATTGAAACAGGTAAGGTTGCCTTGTACTTAGTGAACGACCCTAAAGGCAATTATATGTTCTGGCTTAATAATTTAAAAGACTTACAAACAAAAGATATATATTGTCCAGATACAACGCTTTGGACTAAAAAGAAAATATTAAAGCCTTGTTACCTATTAAAAGAGAAAGACGCTGCTATAATTAACCTAAATGAAGAACTGGAAATTGGTATATGGGATAGTTATTTTCAGATAAAAGAAAAAATAAATAAAAAAAAATAGTTAATAATTTGTTTATAATTAAAATAAAGTTGTATATTTGTAACAACAATAACAATTAAAAACAAACATTATGAAAAAGACAAAAACAGGATTACACATTGAAACAAGAAAAAATCGCATTGAGGTTTACACTAAAAAAGACTTATTAGAAAAAGAACGTAAAGAACAAGAAACTAGAAACCTTATAATAACAGGAAGTATTATACTTTTAGGGATTTTAATTTTTACTTTTGGTTTAATTATAGGTTCTAAGATATAATGACACCACTACAAAAACAGTCTTACAATTTATGGTTTAATCACATAGCTAATTTAATTATGCAATGGAGCAAAGAAAAACCAGCAAACACAGACTTAAAAAATATGGTACAAGGAATGACAGAGATAGGTCAATATGTAAACGGTTTAAGCGTTGAGAATGATGTATTAAAAAGAAGATTTGATTTATTAAGAGCTGATAAAAACAGACAGCTTATAAGCCTTAAAGAACAAATAGAAAAATTAGAAAACGATTTAAAAAAATATGATATATGAGTTGGTTAGATAGTTATATAGATGAACCAGATACAAAGACAGAGTGTGCGTGTTGTGGTGCTGAAACAAATGGAGATTATTATTGTTCAGTTGAATGCTTTAATTTAGATATAGAATGATACTACTAGTTGATGCAGATAGTTTAATCTTTGCAGCTTGTTATAAAAAACGAGAGAACCCAGAAGATGATAAATACTATCGAGATATAGAAGAAGCTCAAGCTAAGTTTGATGAGCAGTTTATGAGCATAGTTAATAAACTAGAGGATATGTATCCAGTTGAAAAAGTAATAACATTTAGCGGTTCAAAGGGAAACTTTAGAAAGCTAATTACAAGCGACTACAAAGCCAATAGAAAAAAGCAAGAGTTACCGCCTTTATTAGATGATATGCACCAATACGTTAAAGACCAATACGACAGCGTTTGGGGTTTTGGAATTGAAACTGATGATATGGTTGCTAGATATTGGTTTGAACTGTCGAATGAGTTAGGGCGTGATAATGTTATGATAGTTTCTATCGATAAAGACTACCGACAATTTCCAGCCAAAATTTATAATTATCACCATAAACATAAAGAGGTTTTAGATATAAGCGAGGACGAAGCCTTATATAACTTTTACGAGCAAATGATAATTGGAGATACAGCCGACAACGTGAACTATTTTAAAGGCAAAGGTAAAAAGTTTGCAGAAAAATATTTAGCTGATTGCGACACTAAATACCAATACACAAAAAAGATGTACGAATTATTTAAACAAGAATACAAAGGTAAAGCACGACAAAAATATGCTGAGTGCTATCACTTATTAAAACTTAGAACAAATGATTAGATTTGTATATGACTTAGATATAGTTATAGAAGCTATGGAAAACCAAGACTATAAAGACGCTTTAAAAATGATAAAAGACATACAAGAAGATTTAAGAATATTAGCATTATTGTAAAAATAAATAGTTAATTAATTGTTTATTAAAAATAAAAAATATATATTGCACAAAATTAAAATAATAATAATTAAAACAAAAACAAAATGAAAACAACAAGAACAATTTACACAAAAAAAGATTTTAAAAATGTAATTATTCCAACGTGGCAAAGGTGGAGGAATGAAAAGAACGTTAAAGACCTGTCAGAAGCTGTTTCAGAGAACGGTCAGCTTAGGGACGTTCTTATATGTATAACTAAAGACGGAACTAAAATATTAACTGACGGAAACCATTTATATAGTGCTGTTTTTGATTACCTTAAATATAGAAAAATTAATGTTTTAGAAAAACAAGTTAAGGACAACGAAGAGGCTAGGCAGACATTTATATCTTTTAACACAAGAGGTAAATCTTTAAAGGTTATTGATTACATTGTTAGTTATGCTGGTAGTGGAAATAGAGATTATAAAAGATTTTTATTAGAGGTTATGAAAAGTCCAAACAGCTTAAAGGAAGCGGAGAATGTTTATGGAAAACTTTTTACTATTCCTGCTTTAGTTTCTATATTTTTAGGCACAACAACAGATGTTAAAAAGGGTTCTTGCAAGTTACATAAGAACCATAACAGGCTTTTAGAGGTTGTTGATTATTTAGGACAAAACTATTTATATAATGGTAGGCTTATAAAACACTTAAATAAGAATGGTAAATCTATGAAATTAAATGGGGGTAGTATTATACCTGTATTTAAAAAAATCAAAAGAAGCGAAAAGATTTTATCAATGTCAAATAAAGAAATATTAAACCTACTAATTGATTTTACATTTTATCATTATAACTCTATGGAAAATTGCTCTTTTACAAAAGATGCAATAGATAAAAGTTTTAATGCTTACTTAACAACTATATGAAAGGATATATTTATAGCGACCAGATACCTATGTTCGGACATAAAGATATTATAGGTTATGGAACTAAAGATTTTTATGTTATTGAAATACCAAAACAAATAAGTAAAGATATAATAATTAAAAATCATTATTCTCATAAAGTTTGTAATGATGCAACAACGCATATCCATTTAGGTTGTTATATTTGTGGGGAGCTACTAGGTTGTTTGCAGTTTGGGTACGCTATGAACCCACAAAGTGCTAGTTCTTTAGTTACTGGTACAGAATTAAACCAATACAAGGAACTCAACAGAATGTGGTTTGATGATAGAGCCAAAAAAAATACAGAAAGTAAAGCAATAAGTTATAGTATAAAATACATTAAAGGAAAATATAAGACCGTAAAATGGATACAGTCATTTGCAGACGAACGCTGTGGCGGTTTAGGTATTGTTTATCAGGCTTGTTCTTTTAGATTTTATGGGGAACATATAAGTACATTTTGGACTTTTGAAGGCGAAACGTATCATAACAGCTTAATAACAAATAATAACAGAAATAAAAAAGCTGAACTTGAAAGACGAGGGTTTAAAGAGAAAGCAATAAAACAGGAGTTAAGGCAATTTAGATACATTAAGTTTTTAGATAAATCCTGGATAAAGAAATGTACTAAAAAAGAATTACCATATTTAAAACATTATAATAACGATTAATAAAATTATGAGAGCAACTTATTTACATTACGAAAACGGTAAAGGCTATGACGTTATAGACTTTATAAAAGATTATGAACTAAACTTCAATAGGGGAAATATAATTAAATATATTTGCAGAAGTGGAAAAAAAGACGATGAATTAAAAGACTTAGAAAAAGCAGCAGATTATTTAAGACGTGAGATAGAATACCTAAGAGAGCAGCAGCAACAATGGATAGAAAAAAACAAATAGAATACTATAAACAAATGGAGCAAAAAGAACTAGAACACCAAGAACAAGTAAGAGGAGTTTATGACGAACCAATAAACGACAGGCACTTAGCGTATTTAAAATGTGTGTTGATAAGTCAATTACTACTAGAAGCTAATGACGATTTAAAAGGAAGCAAAGCATTTAAACAAAATGTAAAGCTACAAGTTAATAAAACATCAAAGATACTAGAGCAAATATATCAGGAGGGATTTAATACTGTATATCATAATAACCCTGAAATGTGTACCAATGTACTAAACAAAATAGACAGCTTAATACACAAAATAAAAACAGCTAGTATTGACGAACTAGTAATGATTGACGCACTAGTTGATAATTACTTCCAAAACAAAGAAGAACATAATAAAAACCAAACAGCAGAATTCACTAAAATAGATTAATATGTACATAAATATAGAAATAAAAAAAGCAGAAAGAAAAGACTATTATAAATTCAATATAAACGGAGTTAAACTCGGAGAATGGGAACGCTCAGAGTTAAGACAATTAATAGAAGTTATAGATAATAAAATATAGACAAAATGAAAACACCAAAACAAATAGTACAATACGCAATAGATAACCCACACACAGAAGAATACACAAGCTCTAATTGCTGTGGTGCTTCACAGTGGTTAGAAACAGATTTATGTAGTGAGTGTTTAGAACACGCAGAATTTAATTAAAAACAAATATGAAACTAGAAACGATAAAAGAAGCAGTAAATAAAAAATTCAATTTAGATGTAGCTAAAAATGTAAGACAAAGAAACTTTACAGATGCAAAGAAAGTGTTTAGTAAACTAGCTTATGAAAG
>JACKZZ010000909.1_pt1 | contig 15616 bp, 6 predicted proteins | sample 8027871 | NCBI WGS metagenome assembly JACKZZ01 (sample SAMN15724774, study PRJNA655200) | protist metagenome | isolation source: fluorescence activated cell sorting (FACS) single amplified genomes of... | place: USA: West Boothbay Harbor, Gulf of Maine | collected 2000-07-19
TTTAATCAGATTTTAGTGAAGTATCCGCTTGCAAGATTGATTCTAGTTGGTCTTCCTGGCCTTCCTAATACTACATGGCCTGCCGGTGCAAAATTAAATACAGATATGCACGCCCGATCGATTTCAAAGCTAATGCGGCACCTTCGCAAACAGAAACGACTCACTGGCCTCAACGGCGAGCCCATCTTCTTCATGGCGTGTGGTACTGGCTGTCCCTCTCTAGGATTGTTTGCAAACACACACCTCCAAGGCATTGCATGGTTAGAAGCGATAACAGCATGTGTCATCTTCGTTGGTGGGTTTTTGAAAATGCAGAAATCACTCAAGAAAACTCTGAGAAATCTCCACGACCATATGATGACTGTTGGCCAACACCAAGTGAATGAGCAGATCACCCAGCTTCATTTCTGGGAGGAATATATATTAGAACATGGTAGAGATGCCGTGTTAAAAATGTTCTGGTCTACTCGTACTGGTCTGCAACGCAATCGTGAAAAGTTTGATGACGAACACTCTGGACAGTCTTACACTGGAGTGCTAGCTAATATCAAAGGTCTTCTTGAACTGCCAGAGGAAGATGAGAATGAGCCTTTGGAGGTGCTCAAGCTTGGTCTACCCATCCTGGCTATTCATGGTCTTGAGGATCGATTCGTTGACCCACGTCACATGAGCATCTTTCAAGCAGACAAGCTCCCTGATAATAGAAGTTTTGTGGACGACATTGATATTTGCATGAATCCTGATAGCGTGCATGTTACATGGCTGCAGTGTGGTCATGAGGTGTATCATGAGCGCCCTGAATTCATGCTTGCCCTTCTATCACACCTTGCTCAGCTTAAGGGTATGAAGCCCGAGGATGAGTGGAAGGAGGTCGATTCTATAGAGGTTGAAGACGACGCAGAGTTCGATATGGTTGCTATAAAAGAGAAGCGTGAGAAGAAACTCCGAGAAGAGGGGGAGGAGCGCGAGCGCAAGCGGCAGCAAGCATTTCATGAAGAGGAGCAGAAGCGACTTCAAACTGAGGCTGAGGAAGACCGCCTTGCAGATGAGTGGGAAAGGATGGAGGCTGAAAGATCTCGTAAATTATCAGAAGAAGCCGAGAAAGAACTGCAAGTGAGATTGCGAGAGGAGGAGAAACTTCGTCGTATTCAGGAGGATCTTTTGTTGTCTGAGGCTGGGGCTGAGGATAGCCTTGAAGAGCGTGAGCGTAAGGAAAGACAGGCCCTCGAGCGCAAGAAGAGAACTGCTATGGCAGCTGAACGAAAGCGCAGAGAAGCTGAAGCTCAAAGAAACTCAGATCTAGCTATTCTATACGAGATGGTTCGTTTATGGAAAGAAGAAGCGGAGGAGGCTAAAGAACTTATCATTATGGCTAAGGAGGATAAACGAAGTGTATTTGTGAAGGAATATTATGATCAAGTCGCAATGCAAGAGCACAATAAAGAAGCAGCTCATCCAAAGAGAGTGCATCTCGCGAAGCTTCGTAGAGATGAGGCTACTAAGGCTGTGGAAGATCGTATTGCCCTTCGTCGAAGCCAGAAAGTTGAAGAACGTAGAATGAAAGCTGAAGCACTTGTGCAGGAGATTTTATCGGAGAAGCTTGTCCTACCAGGGATGGTTGCTGGCGGTTATGATCCTGATCAAACTATACCTGATATCGTTCTTTCACTCCAGAAAGCCACACAGCGACTATTGGAAGATCTTATGAAGTGTCGAGAAGAAATTGTCCAGTCCTTACAACGTAACAAGCTTGTCCAACAGAAGACTGACTTATTCAAGGGCCAAGTGGAGCACTTGAAGGGTGAGATTGGTGCACTTAGGCGCACTGTCCGGATTCTGCAACGAGAGCCTGAGCTATTTGGGGACGATGGCGATATCCAAAAAGCGAAGATCGACCAAGTCAAGGTGAAACTTTCATATAAAGAAGAGACCTTCCTTGAACTTAAAGCTTTATCTAAGGGCCGTTTTGCCCAACTGCGTGCCGCGAATCGCTCTGTTCAACTCATCAAAGTCGAGCTAGGACTTAGAGATAAAATGCTTGAGGAGCGTATTGTACACATGCGTACCATCGAGGGAGGTCGTGTTGAGATGGCGAAGAGTATTACTCGCGAACGAGAATTTATGGTTCAAGACAAAGATAAGTTGGTGGTTGAAAAGAAGATGATCGAGAAGAAACGTAAGGTTCTTGAACGTGAGCATAAGCGAATTGCTAAGCATAAGGGCGAGTTGGTAGATACTGATGTATGGGTGAGTGGTATGATGCAGCGTGCTCATACTAAAGAACTACGTGCATGGCTTGAGTCTAATATGGATACTTTCTCCAGACAAATTGCGGATATTGAGCGTCAAGTAGAAGACAAAATCCGTGAAATTTGGGCCTCACAGTTGAAGAGTGACACCGCTCGTCGAGAAGCAGACAAGATCTCTCTTATAGCCCGTGTCTTCGATGACACTTTGAAGAGATTGAGACGTACCCCTGTGAGTGAACTGATGAAGGATGTGGAGAGAAATCAGGCTAAAGCTGCCAAAGACAAAGCCAACAAGGATGCAGAGAAGAAGTCTAAGAAACGGCAACTGAAGAAGGATGACAAGGATGCTGCTAAAGCTGCTGCAAACCCTGGTGAGGCTAAGAAGGTTAAGAATACGGGTGAATATATTGATTCTTTGCCTACTGCTGCAGGTGGTGATGGTGGTGATGATGTCGATGATGAATATGAAAGTGATGATGATTCAGTTAATTCTACCGATTTTGCACAATCTATCCGTGATAAAGATCCTCAAATTCGATCACGTGATGAGCGACGCTTTATTGGTATCGATATTATATTAAATCCGCAAGCTTATGCTTCATTATCCATTACGGAAGCGGAGGAAATGCAATTTGATCCTGATTATCAATGCGAGTTAACTAAGTTAAAGCTTCAGAAAATCGTCCATTTGCCTGAGAATATTTGTCTAGCTGCTCCTTTCCTACATTCCCAACTAGAATTTGATGTCCATCGTATTTTGAACAAGATCTTGAAAGGTTATGATGATGAGTATTTCCGCGATGTAGATGCTAAAAGTGGTGATTCGCGCGGTACGACTATGTCTGGAAAGGAAGATGGTGATTCAGGTGACGAAGAAGATTTCACCCACAAGCTAATGAAGGCGCATGGTGTTAAGGGGTCAGATATCGCTAATGCTGAAGCCGTTATGGATATCCTGACTCGTGAAGCACGTCGTAATCGCCTGAGAGGAATGGGACCAGGTGATAAATTCACTCCTGAAGAGGTCGAATGGATAGCTATGGATAAGATTCTTAGTCCTTATGTGTATGATATGGAAGAGAAGGTTTGGCATGGTCCAAGAGATGGATCTGATCTCAATTCTATGGTCATACCTCCAGGAGATGCGCGTCGTCCTCACATGTATGGTATGCTTGATGGTGATATGACCAATAAGCACGAAGAGGTCAAAGAAGGCTACCCTTTAGAAATCAAACATGCCAGTAACAAAGATGGTGACACCTTTCAAGATATGCGTTGGAGATATGAGGAGGGAGAGGACGTGTTCGACTATACGTGGGAGTGTCCTTTCACTCATGAAGAGCTATTGAGAATTGACGAGACACAGATCGATTTATTGCACACTGAGGATGAGAGAATTGCGAAAGCCCGCCTTTTGAAATATTTCGTGAGGGACGATGAGAGCATTCTTGGCAAGATGCGACTGTCTGCTCTCAATGAAGTGAAGGAGGAAATAGATCGGCAGTTACAGCAATTTGATGAGAGAGATTCTGCTAGAGATGAGGGTGGCGCAGCAGTGGGAGGTGGTGGTGGTCATGACGACCACCACCACCATCATCATCATCGTCAGAAAGGACATAACCCTGAGAATGAGCGAGTAGTGAAACGCGTGTGGGGTGGGTGGGAGACTGTACACCCTGCTAGCGGTGGTACTGAATCTCAGATTGATCTATTCGAGCCTTCTAACTTCTCTTGCTATCGTCACCACCCCGCTGCATATGCTATTTTGGAGCCTCCACACGTCGTTAACGAAGCTGATGATGAAAAGGAGAAGAATGCTTTATTCGATTCATTTTACAATTCTCCCAAGAGCCGTTGGTTTATCGTCAGTAATATTAAGGAGATGTCAACTATCGAACAGAGGCGTGTTCGTGGTAAAACCATCTTGCTTGGCTGTGATGACATTCTCACCATGTTTAAGATGGAGAGGTCTACGCTCGCATCTCGTGCGAGTAAGTCATACCGTTTTGAGCTTCCTGATCGCGAAGATCAGCGAATTCTGGATATTACAGTTGAGGTTACTTATTGGGGCACCTATGGTACGAAGGATCAGTACAAGGGTAGGCTAGCTTGTGGGTTATATCGCCTTCCCGATGAGCAAGACCAAGACGTCAGTCCTGTTCCTAAGCTTGTTGGATTCTCGCCCTATGAGCTCCAGCGGGCGAATGATGATGGTGAGAATGGTAAAATAATTATCCTTCATCGCCCTAAACATCGCCCAATCAAACCATCTGCTTATCAACTAGTGCTTGGAGCAGCAACACCGACTACATTCTCCATTGTAGTGACATCTAGATATGCCGAGGACGCCAAACCAGTGGTGGAGAAGAAGATTAAAGAAGCTGTGGAAATGCAACGCCGTGTTCCACAAGCTCTTAAGGAAATTGAAGTCTTAGATGTGTCACTTCGGCTTGCTGAGCGTAAGCTATTGATATGTGACAAGCTTATGGAAGAAGCTCGGGTTATTTCGAAAGAACGCAAGGATGCTATTCTCGCCATCAATTTACGACTTCACAAAGATGAAACGGCGAAAACACTTCTGCCAGATATGATCCGTGACTTTAAAATCGAACTCGGGGTGCTAGAAGTGGAATTCGCAGAATGGGGTAAAACTTTTGGAAGTCGATGGGAGGAACGTTTAGAGATCAAGAAAGGAATAAATATGATGCATGTTTTCCAACGTCAGCGCCACAATGAGAAAAGAGATATCAAGACATCACTTGAGATTTATCGCCGCGACCTTCCAGCTTGTATGATCCTTCTTGGTACCCTTCAGCAAGCTGCACAAGTCGCTCAGCTACTGAATACATCCTTTAAAGCTGGAGGCGATAGTAGTAGCAGTGACAAAGATGCCGTATCTGTCATTTCAACACCAGCCCAAGATGTCCGTAAAGCTCATCAGAAGATGGGTTGGGATGCACTGAGTCTCGAAGAGCAGCAGTGGTCAGTAATGGACAGGGCTCGCTGGCCAGAGAAGTATGATTGGGCGAAGGAGTTAGAAGAAGAGGAACGCTTGGAGAAAATCCGCCTTGGTTTGCCCGCTGAACCAAGAAAGCTAGCTGCTGCGGTCCTTCCATTTGTAATTTCTAAGTCTGAAATCGAACATGTTCTTACTCAACCGTTCTCAATGCTTAACCGCAGAGAAATGGGAATTCGTAAACTCTTTGGTAAATTCCATGATGAAATGGGAGAAGTTCTGCGTAAAATGCAAGCAGTAGGTTCTGGTTTTGACAAGCATTTAGCAGAACGTATACGTGCTAAAAACTCCAATGGTTATGTTAAGGAAGAGAAGAGCTGGGTTTCAATGGATCGAATTCTCCATCCTGAGATTTGGAAACATTACGTCCACGATGATGTTAATCGAGATAAATTTATGGATCGTGTTGCGAAAACTGCTACTGTGGCTACCGCTGCTGCGAAGTTGTTAAAGAAAGTCAAAGATAAGAAAGGAGACAAAAAGGACAAGAAAGAAAAGAAGGAAAAGGACAAGGACAAGGAAAAGGAAAAGGCATCTGGTTGGGGTTTATGGGGAGGGGTCAAGAAGGATGTTGATAAAGACAAGGATAAGGTCAAAGGCAAGGGCAAGGACAAAGGCAAGAAATCTCCAGAAAAGCCAGGTTCGCCTCCTACTTCTCCAGGAGGGACCAAGAAAGGATGGTTCGGCGGTCTTGTGAGCGGTGGTTCTAATTCGCCCTCTATGACCCCTGAGGGCAAGACTCGTTCAGTGTCTCCTGGTGGTACTGTAAGCTGGCTTGGCAGTCTCGTAGGAGCATCACCGCCTAATTCCGCTGAAGGCAAGAAGAAGAGCGGTGGTGGTGGTTGGGGTCTGTGGGGAACTGCTAAAGAGGAGGAGGCACCAGTAGTCCGTACTTCTTCTAGAGAGGGCAAGAGACCTCCTAAGCCTGGAGAGTTGCTAGAGCAGAGTGCTGTTGATCTTACCCCGCATTGGGTGTGTCCTTTCAATAAGGAAAAGTTGTTGGAGATCTGGAGAACTGATCGGTATTTCTTAAAATCTGATGACGAGCGTGAGGCACACCGCCTGCTCCAAAAGTACAATGGACCGTGGTCCCTTCGAATGGATCTTGAGAAGAAGAAGAAGGAGCGTGATGCTAATGCAGCTCATCCTGGTTCTCATATCAATCACAAGAAGAGTGGTAATACCCTTACAATGGATATTGATTTGCGATGTCGTCAATTATTGATGGAGATCGATAGGGCTCGGAGTACAAAGAATGAGTGGATGGATACAAATCAGCTGCATTCAGCCAGTCAGCGCTTCCCTACTGCTGTTGTACGATTGCACTTGGAGGATGCTCTTGATAACATCTTGAAGGATCTGATTATGGAGCGAGAGAGGCAGGACCGCGTTCGTTTGAGTATCAAGATGAAGGATGATATCGACTCGGATGAGGAGGAGTTGTTGGAAGAGAAATTTAGGGAGGAGTCTGGCCAGCGATTGACTTCATCCGAATTGCATGTCCGAGCCGTACGTCGCAAGCAAAAGGCAAATGAAGCACTTAGGAACTTGGATCCGAACCGTCCTGATAATGACCCTAATGCTGGTGGAGAACGTCCAGGTACTTCATCGTTTCTTGATGATGACGATGAAGAGTCTGTTATTCTATCCAACGCTAACACAGCCGTTCTTACAAGAGGGGGTAGTGGTGGTGGTCGAAAGGGGTCATTACCGGGGATCCCTGAGGGTATGGATGGTGTTGACCATGGACATGGGCATCTAGGGGTTGTAATGGAGGATGAGGAAGAAATGAAGGAACCTACCTTTATCGAACAACTTCAGAAACTTGAGACTCTCGAGGAAGATAAAGGGCTGACCGATGAAATGACTCGACCAATGAACTCCTTCCTAAGTGACCTTCATTCAGGTGTTTATGGTGCACTCGCTGCTGCGGGGCAGGTCGTGAAAGCAGGCCAAATCATCCTCAAACCAGCCAAAATTGCTGATCGTGATCGCATTTTGTATGAACGTGTGCACAGACGTGCTTTAGGCCGTGACCGCCGCCGCCTCAAGCTGAAACAGGATAGTGACTACCAAGAAGTGTTTAAAATGCGTAAAATGGTAAAATTGAATAATAAGACTGGAGATGCTCTTGAATTAGCTAAATTGCAAAACTCCCTTGGGGCTGGTGGTTGCATTGCTTGTCGTACAAACCCATGTAAGTGGAAGCAATTCGATAATGTAAAGAAATGCAAAGAACGCATTACAATCCTTTCTGAGGAAATTGAACGAGTTCGTTTGGATTCTCATATTTCAGTCTTTGAATCCACTGTCCCTAGTTCAGCTAAAGGAGTGGGTGTGAATCATTTATATAAGCGCGATGACTTGCTGAAAGATTTAAATAAAGATACAATGGAGCAGTATCATCGAATTGATCTTACACACATAGATAAAGAGTTCCATGATGCAGTACAGTCAAGATCAGACTACATCGAAGTGAAACATCTCCATGGGTATTCTGTTGTGATGTGGGCGAGTGCTGCTCGTGATGCATTGGAGATACGTCATTCTAAACTAGTAGCAGTCCTTGTGGCTGAAGAAATGGTAGATGATATTCTTGATTCAATGTTGGAAGGTTGGTACTTTGGTGAGTTTAATATACGTGACTCCACGGATGAACGACTGCAAAAGAAAGCTATGAAAATGGGAGTAATGAAGAAAGAGGTGCCGAGAGCAGATGCAGATTTAGATGCCATCAAAATAAGTTCTAAGAAAGTAGCTCGTGATGGTAATGTTCATGAACAAAAGTTGAATGAAGTTGAAGGAAATATTCGCTTTGGTTTGTTTTTGCTAGCAGTAATGTATTTCCGGGCTATGACTTATCTTCGTAAAGAGGAACGAGATAAGATGCTCAAGGATGCCAAGTATGCTGCTGTCGTTGCTACTGCTACCGGTGGTAATATGTTAATAGATGAGCATGCGAAGGGTACCGAAGGTATGGACCAAGCAGAAGCAGCGCGACAGAGACTGGAAATGATTGCGAAGGAGAATGCGGACGAAGCGAGAGAGCGCAAGGTGAAGATGATTCTCAATACTACTTCTGCTGTAGGTCAAGCCAGAGCTACAGCGAGAGAGGAGGATGAGAGAGAAGTTGCTAAATTCCACCTACAAGAGCTCATTCGTAGACAGGAGTTAGAATTGCACAATATAACGAATTTACAGCGAATGTATCGTGGCCATATTGGTCGCAAAGTGGCAAAGCGTTGGGCTCTTAAAAAGAACGAAATCGATGCTACCCACGCTCTTCTTTCTTCTGCTGCTATTTGTGCCCAAAGACATTGGCGTGGATATTATGGACGTTACCTCACTCGAGAACAACGTGGACATATGGGGAAACTTATCTCACTCATGCGTGTCCAGGAGACAGCCGACGACGAGGAGGCTTACTGGGATACTCATCCCTGGGCACGATCGAAAGCTCGTCTTACCGAATGGTGGAACCGCAACAAAGTGGAGGCCAAGACTTACGACGTCATACAGATGCAGAAGCAGCATGCAGAAGAGACTGTGGAAAAGGCGCAAAATTATCTTGCAGCTTTAGAAGAAGAAGAGGCCAATAGAGAACTTGCTCAAGACGAAGCATACGAGGTAGGCGGTAGTGTTCTGGGACAATTACCTATTGCTGGTAATACTTCTGTAACTACAGCTGGCGATGGGCCTTCATTGGATCTCGAAGATGGCGATCCTTCTGTTGAGACCTCTGCTTTCACCTTGCGTAAGGGTTCTTCGTTGGAAACAGGTTCTGAAACAATTGATTAGAAATAATACGCATACCTATGGTAAGAGATGAATTTTACAACAACAAAAAAACTGTGTACGAAGAAAAAGAAACAAGCAGAACGTGGTATATTAAAAGGTGATGATTATTTTCAGAATACTTATTTACTTCGTACGGCATAATAAACGAATTTTTTAAACTAATTAAAAAAAAACACCCATCCAATCACTGTCACGGAATTGTATGGAGGAAACAGATACTGGTCGACTACAGATCATCTTTGTTTAACGAAGAAATGCTTACTGTGATTGTCTTACTGGCTTTTAAGACCACGCAGTTGGTCTTCTTTTCTCTGCATCTTGGACATGATTGACATCAGTTGAATCGCAACGGCATTGGGGTCACTACTACCATCACTCTTCGCTTCGCGTACCTTTTGGTTGTATTCTTCTTGCAGGTCGCTTAATTCATCTTGAAGAGTGTTAATAATCACTGTGAATGGAGACCGACCTGAACCTGTCCATTCACGTTCTCCACCTGTATTAGCATTCATATCACTCCGTGTGAATGAAGGTCGTAGGATGCTTTCCATAGTGCTTTTCTTAGGTGATGGCATCTTGAGATTAATACTCACCTTTTCTGGACTACTAGCAGCAGAAGCAGGAGCAGAATCATCAATAGAAATAGTCATTCCTGACTCACCCAAATGATCGGAATATTTCCTTAGTCGTGTCTTAGGGGACTTTTTACTGGAAGGAGTTGGTGACTTGGCACGTTTAGATGGTGAAGGTGAGGAAGGGCCGCTTTTCTTAATCTTCTTAGCAATATTTGAATAAGAAGTGTGTAGGGTGTGCAAAAGATCTGAGTCAGCAGTACGTACAGCAGTTTTAATATCATCATGTGATGGCCACCCTCCTTTCTTGCTAGCCTTCTTAGTTGTACCTTTTCCGGTGGTGTTTTTAGGAGTCTTAGTAGATGCATCAGTCATCGACTTCGATTTTAGTTTACCAATAACCGTCTTCTGCATTCCAGTCTTGGGTCCTGGTTTCGCTTTTCCAGTGATAGGTCTATTAATATGAATAGCAGCCATAAAAGGACGTCGACTAGTAAGAGCATTTGTCCCTGCAATTTGTTTGACCAAAGATTCATTTACAGATAAGAGTTGACCAATTAATTTCTCTGATTCTGCGATTTTTTCTGCACATGCTGCATTTTCATCACGTACGGATGCTAAATCATTCTGAAGGGAACGGACACGCTTCGAAATCATTTCCATGTCATTATCACGTCTCTGTGAGTCAGCTACAATCCATTCTGCCACTTCTCGTTCTTTATTATGAGCAGCTTGCAAGATTTCGTCTTGCTCCGTGCATTGTACTTCCAGTTTATTGCAACGCAACGTAAGGGCTGATCGTTCACTTTCTGTGGATTCCAGTTGAAGTTTGACTCGATTGAAATTCGTAGTAGCTTCTTTAACAGCATCTTGCATCTTGAAATAATCCGCTTCTTGTATAGCTTTCTCTGCTTTTAGAGAATCATAAGAGGATTTCGCCTCCAGCATAGCTTGAGTATTGATTAAAGATTCGCGTTGCTTCAAATGCTCGAAATCAATCTCCATACTCTTGATCTGTGCTTTTAATTGATTGCATTCATCAATAGAAGTGTTTTTCTCCGAATCTAAACGACGAATCTTATCCTGGAGGGCACGCAAGGCTGCAAGCACTGCCTTTGAGCCTGATTGAGAAGTCTGCATACTCATAGAACTACTAAGATTCAATTCATTAGGATCCTCAACGCCCTCATCCATCCCAATAACAGGCTCCGCGCCCGAATCAGAATACCTATACATCTTCTTTTGGAAACAATTTAGAATGTAATCGTTTTGCCGCGCCGCGCCAGACCAGAAAAAAATTAACCACGGTTTGACCTAGAAATTGAGGGATTTTTTTTTTGAAACTTCGACCTCTCATGTCTAATGGTTTGGATTGGTGTGTACAAAGGTATATAACGAAATTGATTTATTTATTTTCATTTCAAAAAAAAAAAAAAAAAAAAAAAACTACAGATACTGTACCAGGAATGTGTACTTCGAGGTATGTACTTTACTTCGGTATTGATGTAGCTCTTTCCTATCCTCTCCTCTTCCCAGCATTATCGCTATTATCACTATCATTTAAGCAATATGTAAAGGTATCGGCCGCTCAGTCAGTGTGCACATTTCTCCTCGATATCTATCGTCCGACGTCGCTATCGTCATGCCGTCATGGGTATAAATAAACAACCGCAGGCCAGGCCTCTTTCGCTCCTACACTAACCATACTGGAGCGGGGAAGAGGCGACAGTTACTCATGTTTTAAGAATTGCAAGAGCCTTGGCTTTTGACGGTATGCCCATAAAGCAACGCAGGACGAAATCCGGACTAGGGTCGGGTTAGCCTTCAGGGTGGGTGAGTGAGTGAGAGAGAGAGAGATTTGATCTAAAAGAAGAGTCTACCAACCACGGCAAAGGCTAGCGAGATGCCAAAACCCATCCCGGCCATATGCACCATTGACGCACCTAACGTTACAGGGGGGGCTCGCTGTTGCTGCTGTTGTTGAAATAGACCTACAGCTTGTTGCTGACCTTGAATATGACTAGGGCGAGGTTCGCCAATAGCAGTTGTTTCGTTCGTCTCAGGGCACCAATAATAAATCTCTCCGCTTTGATCATCTTTCACTTCCACCCAATTTAGAGGTCGAGGCTCTCCAATTGCTGTAGTCTCACCAGTTTGCTGATTCCACCAATATACTCCTTTTGATTCATTATCTAAAACTGACTTCCATGGAGTTGAATCAGCGGCAGCAGCAGGTGCAGGAGAATCAGCCTTTCGAACTACAGCCGCACTAGTGCCCTTTCGTGGTCGAGGTGGTCTCTTGTAAGATGATGACGAGAATTTGCGCCATGCTGTTTCTGTGACTGCATTCAACACTTTCATGCTTGAATTCCTATTAAACATACTTATACACTAGTTTATTGAAAGTCGCAGCCCTTTGCTCTCGCTCAAGGCACAGGATGATCCTTATTTCTTTATTTTTTTTATTATTTTTTTTGCTTTTTTTATCTTTTCTGACACTGTGAACTAAATCCGGTAAAAAAAAAAACACCGAGTAATATATATACATAATTATTACCATCCATACACCCCTCTCTCACTATTTATGTACATGCCTATATAAACACCTTTTTCCATGACTACCCCATTGCTTGTTAGGACTAGGGCCGAGTGTATACTCAAGAGTACCGCCTTTCATTAACATATCATGAGTCATGAATGCACAGTTGTAGTCTTTTCCATTGAGTGTGGCACGTTGAATGTATATGTCAGCATCGTCTCTAGAACGTGGAGCCAGGATCTCAAATAACACAGGATTTGACGATGATGAGGATGAGGGTGAGGATGAGGGTGAGGATGGGAGGTAAAGAACAGTGCGGGCGAAGGAAGGAGTAGTGAGCACATACTCACCACCACCACCATTATCACTGCCAAGCCCTGCACCGCAACCTGGACATACCTGATACATTCCTATACTAGACATGACGAACCAGGCGGAGAGTTGACCAGCATCGTCGTTTCCACTTTCACCACCGGCCGTGTTGCTATACTGAGTATTAAGAATGTTCTGAACACGTTCTTGTACTTTCCATGCGGATGAAGAAGATTCATCATCATCGATAACCTTCATATCACTTGTATGGCTTGTATAAGCATACATAAATGGAGTTTGATGAGCAGGCTCATTTCCATGGTCATAATAGCCATTATCAAAGAAAGTATCTAATTTATTCACAAAAGCATCAGTTCCCCCAAAGAGAGAAATCAAAGTTTCAATATCCTGTGGTGCATAAAAAGTGTATTGCCAAGGATTACTCTCTGTAAGCCAGTTGTACTGCACTGATGAATCGAAAGTATTCCCATCATCGCTACCGTACCAACTACTATTCATATATTTCCCACGAACAAATCCAGAACCAGTGTCGAGAACATTTCGATACCAACTACCGCGCTTTAAAAGACTACTAACATTATTATTAGAGTTAGAAGAAGTAGTCTGCATTAATAATGCAAATTTAGCCAATACAAAGTCGTTATAAGAATACTCCATCGTACGGGATGCCTGTTGGTTGGGATGTGGAGCCTCGTTCATTGTATCTTCCAATGGAACGTACCCATAAGAAAGGTAAGATTCTATGCCTTTACGCCCTTTCCCTAACATTTTCTCTTCCTCTGATGGTATTGTCAAGGCACTATGCATACAATGATCAAATGCTCGTTTAGTTATCGGATCACCGGGCGATATAAGAGACTTCTGTGCAGCATCTGCAATTAAAACACAGCAATGGTCACCAATCATTTCTTGTGTAATACTATTCCATGCAGGGAATATTGGCATCCAACCGGCATCGTCAGCCTTTTGTACTAAAGAAGATACGATATCTTGAGTGCGATCAGGAAATATAAGATGTAAGAGTGGAACTTGAGCACGGTAGATATCCCACTGACTGAAATCATCCATATAATCAAAACCCTTCGCGTGACGCGTCATGGCTTGCTCTGGTCCTGCATTGAATACATTAAATTCTCCATCTGCATCAGAAGCAACACGTGGAAGAAGAAGTGAATGCCAAATTGAAGTATAGAATAAAAAAACATTATTACTTGTATTTTCTTTTTTTGTCACAACCACCACCACCGCCACCTGGTAGTATGTCAATTCGGCCAAGTATTTCATTCCAAGTGTCTCGGGTCTTTCTTTCCATTCTTTCAAAAACATCATCACCACCACTAGAATTCGCTTGATCATTACTAGCATCATACAAAGAAGCTAATTCTTGTTCCAAATTCTTCTGCGCTTTGTCAGTGCTCACGAACGATGAACTCATGTAAGTAACAATATTCTCATACTTACTCCTTTCAAACTCGAAGTAGGCAGCGACTGTACTTTTAGTAATAGATGAATCGCCTATTTCCTGATAAGGGTGTACAGTGCTACCATCACCATCAATGATACCATATGAGAGAGCTTCCTGTTCAAAAGATATGTAGTGATGACCACTAAATCCAGCACGTTGATTCTGTCCCTGATAATAACGATAAACAGGGTTACTAATAAAAATTGTACTATTCGATTGTATTTTAATAATAGACTCATTGTGTCTTGTATCGAATGAAGCTATTAGCACGAAAAAGGTATTACCCTTATACTTTTTAAGGTTCATATTAATAACTCCAGCACGATTAAAATTCGTGGCTTTTAATAAAACTCCTGATTCTGGCAAATCAACCTCATAAAATGACGGGGATATAACTTCATTCGAATGATCTTGATTCAAACTATGGAAATTAAGTGCATCATATAAATTAGAATTACTCATTGCTGGTATTATTGAAACTGAACCATAGTCAGGCACACAGCTGCCACTTATGAAATGGGTTTTTCGAATACCCTGCCATTTATCGTCATAATAATAATATGGGGCTTTACATTTGTTTTCATTTGCTTGAGTCTGTGGAGTCAAAGGTGAGTGAGCGAATGGTAAACCAATTTGAGTTAAAGTATTCCCCAAAGCTCCTGTTGATCCATAAGGACCTGTACCAATATAAGGATTGACATATGACACGAAATCTCTCTTTTTTTGCGCAGCCGTGACAATGACAAGGACAGCAACAACTAAGAAAATTATAGAAAGCATCTTACGGATGTGGATGGAAATAAATACTCTGTTCGAGAGCGCGCAAAGCTCGAACTGGCTGCCGACTTATTGGCAAATGTTACCGCAAATATGGTGCGGTTGGTTAAATTTATGGACATTCAAGAATTCAAGAATCAAGAACCTAGATGAAAACCTGTGCATGTAATACGGATTTTGAAAAAAAGGTAAAAAGGTGCAGTGGTGCTGTAATCCCCCAACTGTTTTCAATAAAAAAAATATGATGGGTTTTCTCTTCTTTTAAACTATATTCTTGAGTTATGCTTATTCTCACGAGCAACCCTTTGATGTTTTTCGATCTGATTGCGACGATTCCGACTACGTTGAAAGGTCTTTTATCACCTATCACATCCATACCTTATTTTGGCAAAGTAATGCGAATTCCACCGCCTTTGCAATGGATGTTAGAGATCGATTTATTCAAGCTTTTCAAGTCACTGATGTTTCTTGTGACTTCGCCGCTGCCAACATCGAGCCGTCTCAAAAGGATATTTGTGCATTTGCTGTACCGGAGACTCTTGGTCCTGCAGGTCCCTTCCTTACTGCTCAATTAGCGTACTTTATTCCAAAGTCAAAGCTAGAGTCGGCAATGCATTGGTTCTCCGCTAATAAAGGGAATTTGGATATATTCATACATCCCAACTCTGGTTGCTCTTATCACGATCATGTCGATTTTTCCGTGTGGGGTGGTAATAAATGGGAAATTGATTCCACTATTCTCTCGTCCTAACTTGATCAAATTCAAGTTGAAGATGAAAATGAATGAGTTATTAATTTTATGTGTCCATTTATCTGTCTATCTACTACTTTTTAATTTACTTCGTATATTTTTTTGGAAAAAAATAA
>JACKZZ010001500.1_pt1 | contig 15615 bp, 9 predicted proteins | sample 8027871 | NCBI WGS metagenome assembly JACKZZ01 (sample SAMN15724774, study PRJNA655200) | protist metagenome | isolation source: fluorescence activated cell sorting (FACS) single amplified genomes of... | place: USA: West Boothbay Harbor, Gulf of Maine | collected 2000-07-19
TATTGTAGGAGTAGTGTAGCCCACATCACAACGAGTACATCCACTTAAAGTTCCACTAGATTGACCATTTATAGAATAATAACCAACATCACAAATACTACATGTAGACTGATTTAAACCAGCTGTATTTGTAGCTATTGTTGTGTAACCTGGTTGACAATCAGTACATGCGCCATTTCTATCATCACCTGTTGAAGAAAATGAACCTAAAGAACAACATGAAATTAATGTTCTTTTAATAGTACCACCAACAAAAGAAACTGTAGATGGCAAATATATGTTGGTTACTGCAGACAATGAAAATGCATTATCAGCAATAAAAGCATTACTTTTACAACTGAAATTGACAATCTTTAAATTAGAGCAATAAGAAAAACTTTGGGAACGTATTGAAGTCACTGTCATTGGAATATCAATACTACTTATTGCTGCTCCAGTAAAGGCATTGCTCGCAATTATTTCAAGAGAACTATCAGTCGCAAATATCACAGACTTTAGTTTAGTGCAACCATTAAAACCACCCAGTGTTTTTATACTCTTAGGAATAATTACGGAAGTAATAATTGTCTTATCAAAAGTTTGAGCAACTATGTCAGTCAATGCGCTGTCTACATCAAATGTAAGCTCCTTTAAATGTAAGCATTCGAAAAAAGCTAAACGTGCAATCGTTGTCACGCCCTTGGGAATTGCAATTGCAGTTAATCCTGATTTTGAAAAAGCGCCAGTTTCAATTGTTGTAAGTGCACTATTAGCTGGAAAAAAAATTGTTTTCAATTCTGAACACTCATAAAAATCCGATACTCCAATTTTCGTTTGTGTATCAGGAATAACTACATTTCCATTGATATCTGGAGTGATTATGCACTGTCGAACTTGACTCATAACAACCTGATTATAACATAACAACAAAACAACAATAAGGAAAGGAATGCAATTATTTTTACAAATAAAGGAAATTGGCATTGTAAATAATCGTCTTTGCAAAATAGAATATAGCGAATGTGTAGCAATAAATCGAGCAAAATAAGAGGAAAACTATGTGAATATGAGGATAAAAGCCTACTAGATTAATCAATCAATTCGCTTTTTTCCCAGAAATAATTGTGGTTTCATTCCATTCGATTCGAATTTCAGAATTTCAGTTCCTGGAGTTCCTTGAACCTTGGAGTTCCTTGTATCCTAAATATAAATAAGGAATATTCTATTAAGGAATATTCCTTATATACCAATATATTATTATTGTATCCTTGTACCAAAAAGTTCTCATGTAAATAAAGAAATGGTCAATTACATGTAAATATTAGAAGAAGTACAAATGTAAATATAAATAGAATAGAAGTGGTAGCGTAGTTGGAAGTAGTAGTAGCGGGGTTGGAAGTAGTAGTAGCAGCTTGCCTCCTGTCCCTTATCTGGCTTAACCTAGTTTACAGTTAAATTTTTTCTAATTTGTAATCTAGTCACTTAAGCAATTATTATTATTGACAAAAATGCAAAGATTTAAATAAATTTATTTATTTATTTATTATTAGTAGTATTAGTATTGAAGAAGAGAAAAGTTGAGAGGGTAGGGTAGGGTAGGGTAGGCAAGGTAAGGCAAGAGTAAAGTAGTAAGAAGAATAGGTAGGCATAATATAGAGTAGGGTTGGACAGTTGTAAAAGATGATTTTTGTCACAAATATTGTAATCATTAAGTAAATACAAATGGACCTGGGTTGGATTGTCATTGTTTCGCTTCACTGGTTATTGGAACATGTCGTAAGCATAATCGAATGCGTCCCTTGCTCTTTTATCAATTGCATTGTCATCCTCATTATTACTGCTATTAACATTATTACCATTACTTTTGCTTATTTTGTCATCTTCAACAAGATTTTTCAGATAACCAAGGTATCTAGCACATGAGAATTTATGATGTCCCTGCATAAATTCCCCTTTACTATTTTTGTTATCAATATTAACATCGCCAATATTAGGAGAATAAATGATATTATCATTAATATCACATAAACCACCTAAATCACTTTCAATATGAGTTGCAGTTAATATACCATTACTATCATTCTCTAATTGAGCTGCTATATCATTAACAGTACTTATCCCAGTTATCATAACAATTTTAGTTTTTGTTTTGATATCTATAAATGGTGATATTAATTTCCAAAAACCAGAAAATATCCATGGTGGACGAATACAATATGCTTTATAAAGTCTTTCTGGATAGTGATTTTGTAATATATCTAATGTTGCATGTGATGTTTTAATAGGTGGAGCATTAAATAAACTATAACCATCGTAATCCACTAATAATGTTATTTTTTCTTGTAATTTTATAGGTGATATAACACCATCTTTTATTCCTCCACTATCTGTAGTTGTCATATCATGATCATCACCCTTCTCTTTTTCTATCATAATTTCATCATTATATCGTTTTTTCATACATGAAATAGCCCTCTCTAAATTATAAACAAGATGCTTTAAATTACCATCATGATCATTAGTATTCTCAAATTTTGGTCTCATATACATGATAACATGCCCGGCGTTATCATAATTTCTTAAATATATTTTACCTGTGGAGTTCTCTTTTTTTATGACATTCATATATTCATTTGTATGAATATTTTTAACACCAAATTCAGCACGCCATTGCAATGTGTTTGATAACATTGTTTTTGCTTTCTTAAAATCGAATTGCCTTGCTACCAAGTATCTCATCAAGCAAGATGTATCTAATGGAAACATAACATCAGAAGCATCACCAAGATCTTTGAAATGCTCCTTCATCAGCGTGAGTGCTTCTTCTTGAGCTGTTGTCAATGGACCACCATTCATACCATCCATTTTGAACAATAATACAGAATTCAGAATTACAGAATTAAAATTAGTAGTGGGAGCTGTGGGATGTGGCCTCAACACAAAATTCATCACTTACTCTTTGATTCTTTGATTTGTGGTACCATTTTTAACTTCAAGAGGTTGAGTCTTACAAACAAGGTTGTTTTGTAATCGAAAATTTTGATATTGTATAAACCTTCAACGCGCATTTATCATAATGGTTTCGAAAAAATCGGCTGCAGCCCAGAAATCAGATGATTTGAATTCCATGAAAAAAGCAAAAGTTATTCAATCTAAAGATGAGAGAAACGATGCTTGTTTTGAATCGTTAAGAAGAAAAACTGATGAATCTGAGCAAGATCATGAAGAGATATTTAAAGCATCATCTTCTTCTGGAAAGGCTGTTACTACTCGTACTGTAAGGAAGAATGTTACTGATATCCAAGTTAAGACGGAGAAAGAAAAAGAAAGGTACATAACATTTGATAAGTCAACAAATAAGTTTTTGGTTCAAGTCACTAAGGATGGGAAAGTAAGACATGTAGGTAGATATGGCACTAAAGAAGAAGCAATGGGTGGTAGAGATACATATCTAAGAAATAATAATATTAAACCTATCACTGTTTCTGACCCCATCGTCGATTCTTCAACTGATGCAGCAACTAATGCAACTGATGTAGTGATCGGGAACATGAAAGGCAGTGCTGTTATGAAGGATATTACATTTTTAAAAAAGATAAAGAAAACAGTAGCCCATAAACACATTTTCTTTGATGAAAATAAACAAAAATATCAAGTACAAATACAAAAAGATAGTATTAGAAATTATCTTGGTTGTTTTTCAACTGAAGAGGAAGCTTTAAAAGTAAGAAATGATTTTTATAGAAAAGAATGTAATTTACCAAGTTATATTAAAAATATTAAATATAATCATAGTGAAAAAAAATATCAAGTTGTAATTAGTAAACAAGGTGATGTAAAGGGTAGTGAAGGGCATTTTGTTGGATATTTTTCTACAAAAGATGATGCAGAGATTGCTAGTGATGCTTATGTGTTACAACAGGATGGAATCAATATGGCTAAATTAAATGAAAATCAGGTTCTTGACCCTTACAAGTATATTAGACAACGTCCGGGTTGTATTACACATGAAGTTAGAATTAGAATAACTGGAAAACCAGTATTTAATGGAAGATACCGTACTCATGAACAAGCTATAATTGGTCGAGATAACTTTTTGAAATCTTTAAAAGATGACGATGAATATGAATCTGAGAATGTATATGTAAGACCAAAAGCAAAGCCAAGACCAGATAGAAAAAAATTACAAACACAATCACAATCACAATCACAACCACAACAAAGAAAAGTGCAAAAAAGCAAAGAAAAAGAGATTGAAGAAAAACTTGTCACAATGAAAAAAGAGGAGCGTGTATCATTAAAAGAAAAAGAAAAAGTTAAAGAGATAGAGAAAAAGGATGAAAAAAGGCTTGCATTATCAAAAGAAAAAGCAGAAAAACGTAAAGAAAGGGGTGCATTTTTAAAAGCAGAAGAAGAAAAAGAAAGAGAAAAAGAAAGAAATATTTTAGCACAATTCAAATCTGATCAACGTAAAGATAGAGAAGAACAAAAACGTATTTTATTAAAAATTAAATCAGATAAACAAAATAAACGTAATAAATATAATAGAGATAATGCTGCTGCAATTAAAAGAAATCAACAAAATAATGCAATGACAATAGAAAATGGAGATGATTACAGTACTAATACTGAGGATGACTTTGATAATGATGATGATGATGATGATGATGATGATGATGATGATGATGATGATGATGATGGTGATGATGAGCTTATGCCGATACCAAGAGGGTTAAAACGAAACAGAAGTTCAATTAAGAAAAATAAAGAGAGTACATCCTCATCCTCATTGGAAGAAATTGAAGAAATAGCAGAGGCTGCAAGGTTCTTAGCTCAAGGACAATACTGGAATATTAGAGCTGACTTAACTAACAATTCACCCGCTAGAGGGGTTAGAAGTAGTCGTAGTGGTATTTCACCATCCCGATCAGTGTTACAATCTACGTCATCATCTTCATCTGTAAATACTAATACTAATACTAATGTAAGAAGTCCAAGAAAAAGAACAAGAATAGAATCTAATTCTAATTCTGATTCTGATTATTGTGAATGTGTTTATTATAATAAAAAAACACAAATGTTTGAAGTTGAAGTTTCAGTTGAAGTTAATCAATATCATAGTGATCATGGTGATGATGAATGTAAATGTATAAGAATAGGAGAATTTCATACACTTAAAGATGCTATCACTTGTAGGGATGATTATCTTCGTAGTAAAAAAATGTAATACAATACAGTAGTATATATAGTAAAATATAATATAGTATAATATAATATAGTATAATATAGCTAAAAATAAAAGTAAAAGTAAAAGATGTAATAGCAATGTAGCAATGTAGCAATGTAGCAATGTAGTAATGTAGTAATGTAGTAATGTAGTAATGAGTATGAGGTGTATAGTAAATAAAATAAAATAAATATATCAATCAGTATCAGTGCTTTTTCTTTTTCTTCTTCTTCTTTTCTTAGTAATATATAATACAGTAATAGAAAATATTTTAATTTATGATAAATGAATGAATGTTGCTATTGCTATTGCTATTACTATTTGTTTGGTATTGGATATATTGTCACTAGGTCACCAGGCCTAGTAATACTACTAACTACTAGGGGGGGGTTGGACTGACTTCTTGAAGGCATACTGGACAACTATTGTTATCTCGCATCCATCCTTCAAGACATTCTGTGTGTAAATAATGACTGCATGGAAGCAAGGATAACATGACTTGGACTTGATCACTCTCGCATTCTCCATTACACCCACCTTTGTCTTTGTCTTCTTCCTCAGAGTCAGAAAGGAATGGCTCCATACACACACTACATGTAGTATCGATGGTACGTTGACAGAGTCTCTTGCGAGGATTGATGTTTGAACCAGAACTGGAACTAGAACTAGAACTTTCTGTTTGTATCTCTGTTGCAGTTGCAGTTGCAGTTGCAGCTAATTCTTCTTGTTCTTGTTCTCTTTGTTCCAATTCTTGAACATCGCTATCTCTTTTCTTTCCAAGGATACTATCAGTGATGCTACCACTACTATTAGTTGAAAGTACATCAGTAATACTACTAGCATTAGCATTAGCATTAGCATTAGCATTAGCATTAGCATTAGCATTGGTATTGGTATTCGCTGGGTGAGATAATTGTAAAATCTCTTTATAATTAATTTGTGGAATATTTTTTAAAACTTCTGCTGATCTTAACCTCCATCTCTCAGTCTTCACATCTCCTAATTGACGTCCTAAATTCAGTAACCGATCATAATTATTGGGATCAGCCCAACCAGAACTACCTGTTGATGTTTCACTATTATCACTTGCACCAGAAATATCTGCTTCATTTTCTTCTATGTCTTCTTCTCCTTCTTCTTCTCCTTCTTCATTTCTACCTCCATCCCTATCTTCTCCTCTTCTTCTACTTCTACTCATAGTTACAACTGGTTGTTGAACAACCATACCTTCATTAACAACAGCAGTTAATGCAGCATAATCTTCTTGTGACATAACATCAGCATTTTGTCTCATAAAATCCATTTGCATTTGATATGCATTTGCTGCTTCCTCTTCCATCATAGCATAGGCTAACCTTTCACTTTCTGCCATTTCTCTTGCTATACGCTCATCATCTGTTTCTTCAATTGTCACTTCTTCTTCTTCTTGATGTTGTTGCTGTTGTTGCTCTTCTTCTACATATTGTACTATGGATTGATCTACGGATTGGTTCAAGTTCAATGTAGGAGAATATTCTGCAGATTGAGCAGTCATACTCTGTCCTGCAAATCTATCACCAATACTATCTTCACCTTCACCTTGTTCTTTCCCGTTGTCAATTTCATTACTATTATTGATTTCATCTGTAGGAGACGATAGTAAATTCAAGAAGTAATCAGCACTATCTGAACTTGCATCTGCATCTGCATCATTTTGTACCGGTTCCACTTCTGGTGCAATATTTTGCTCTAAGCTTGACAATGATCTGAGTCTAAACACTCCCATTTGATCACTTTCATCTTGCCATGCTGGAATAGTAGTAAGATTAGCTTTGGGTGAAGAATTCAACACTCGAGGTGAAGAACTTGAACTGGTTTCAGCAACTGCTTTGCCTTTGGAAACTGGAGATGGAGATGAATTTTCCACTCCTAATGCAAACATTGACATAGTTTTATATATAAACTAATATCAACAAGTGGATCACGAAGAATATCTCGGAAAAAACAAGATTTAGGTCGAACGAATCTTTTGGGAGATTGGAGATTGGGACGAAAATCAGAACCATCTCTTCCAAAAAAGAGTTTAAAATGATGAATGATAACACCAATATAGAGAAACAGTTTCATGTGACACCTGCTGTAATTGAGGCGAGGAGAAAAGTTTTACAAGATCTACCATTTGAAGAGCTAGCTGAGATGTTAAAAATTCAAGAAGGCAAAGTTCCAGGAGATCCTCAGCCAGTGGTAGGGAGAGTTGGCAGAGCAGATAAAGATAAAGATAAAGATAAATTGATTGATAGCATCATTGAGTTCATGATGAAGAACCACAACCCTGTCACTGAAGAGAGATATCAGTTCGTAGAATGGCTTTACTGGATCAGGAAGCAACATGGAAATCGCTATGGATTCCTTCAGTCTGACTTCATTTGTATCATCTTTGGCAAAATGATGGTGAGTAAGTTTCAAAGAACTGATGCTGATATCCAGATAGCTGTGAATAAGTGGTGTAAGGATCCTGTGGAAGCGACACTAAAGTATGGTCACATCAGCAAATGGAACACATCAATGGTTACCAATATGAATAAGCTATTTTATGATAAGAGTGACTTTAACGATGATATTAGCAAGTGGGATGTGAGCAATGTCACTGACATGAGTCACATGTTCTGTAATACATCCTTTAATGGGGATATCTCTGGATGGAATGTCAGCAGTGTTACTCACATGAGTCAGATGTTCATGAGAACACCCTTTGATGGGGATATCTCTGGATGGGATGTCAGCAGTGTTACTGATATGATATACATGTTCTATCAGACATCCTTTAATGGGGATATATCTGGATGGAATGTCAGCAGTGTTACTAGCATGTATATGATGTTCAGTGGAACACCCTTTAAAGGGGATATCTCTGGATGGAATGTCAGCAGTGTTACTGATATGTATATGATGTTCTATATTTGTCGAATACCTGAAGCACACAAGCCTGTGATGTGAGGTGGTCGCTGCTAAACAAATGTATGTATAAATTCTTGTTTTTTAAATGTAAAATATTCAAAAATAGTCAATAATTGGCTGCTTCTCTACTCTTCACTTCTTTCGAATGGTCCATTTATAACAGAGAAGAACAAGGTAAGGCAAGTCAATCAAGCGATATATGAGTAAGAGTAATAGATGCAATGAGAATGGAAATGATCACTAGTTACAAATTATATTTAACACTAAGAAAATAACAATCAATCTCAGCCACACCTGATATCATCTATTACTATTACTATTCATTATTTTAATCTTTTTCTTTTTCATTAACAAGTTCACTATCATCATCAGCAGCATCATCAGCATCAGCATCAGCATCAGCATCAGCATCAGCATCAACTGGTTTTGCTGTTGTTGTCGGTCTTGCAGAATCATACATTAAACCTAACTTACTACAAATATAATCACCAGCAAAAATACTTTCATTATATTTTGTTAAACATTTTCCTATTAAATGTTTTTTTTTTGAGATATCACATACAGAAGATTTTGGATCAACTTTAGCATAATAATCTAAATTACAAAAAAATGGTATAGAATGTCTCAATTTTCCAGTATTATTATTAACACGATGCCATGTACTTTTATAATAATCATTTGACCACCTTTCAGCCATATCACCTAAATTACATAATATGATACCGTCATTTAATTGTGGTGCTTTAATCCAAACAGCTTCACCTTCAGTGTCACTAATAAATTGTTTTGTTTTTACTTCTAATCCAGGTGTATTTTTTTCTTGTGCTAATAATGTTAAATAACCACAATCTGTATGAGCACCGCATGATGGAATACTACCATTTCCATCATTATCACCATCATCACCACCATTTCTTCCGGGATATCTCAATAGCACCATTTGTGCAATAGGATTTTTCATATTATTAATGAAAAATGTTTCATTTAAACCTAAGCTTAGTGCTAAACATCTACTTACCCTCAAAGAGCATTCTAACATGGCATTCCAATATTTTTCTAATTTGTCTTTTATATTTGTTATATTTGTTGTTGTTGTAGTTAGTTGATGGTCTTTATTATTATTTGTATTCATAGATATTTCAGGCCATTGATTTTCACCATGCATATTAGAATCATTCCCCAATGCACCAATTGTAAACGATTCCTTTAAATCAAAAGAATCTGCGCAACTGTGTGATGGACTATCAATACCTTGATATCCTCTGTATAATGGTGAATTTGTAGCTGCAACACTATTTTTTATATCTTGTGGTAAATCAAATAATGTATTGATTGAATCAAATGCATCGTCAATGATATTTTCTGTTATTGCATTTGATTTGATATAAAAGAAACCAACATCGCGACATGCATTATGCAACATCTCTGCAGCTTCCAACTTATCACTAGTTTCTTCAAAACTTTGTTGCTCAAATGCAGATAAATCGATTATAGGGATATCCATAGTTATAATATTTAAACACAAATTGATTTACCTGGATTAGATTTTAAGGATGTCTATGATATGCTTGCAATTTGAAACAGTTTCAAAAGCAGATTTCTCTTAAATCAAAATTATGAAATAGAAACTAATTTATATGTGAACTTATCTATTCTTCTAAACAAATACTGCGTAACAAAATACTTGTTAATGGATAATAGTTTTTATGGAATGGGTTCCCATTCCCACATCAGCAAATTACACACCAAATTGTTACGATAACAAAATGTAAGTGACTCAATTGTTTGTTGAAATGAGTGCAAAGAATGGTGATTAGGTGCGATACGAAATTCATGCAAAGTGATGAGCCAAATTCACCTTCATCAAACAGTTTTCTCATTAGTCATTCAGTCATGCTTTTGCTTGCATTTCTTTGCAAGGGAAGTGATCATTTTTCTCATGATTCATTTAGTCGTGCTTTTTCTTGCATATCTTTGTAAGGGAAAGTAGTTTCATAGAAAATAGCTATAGCTAATCTAACATTTCCTTTCAATATTTTCTTTCTTTTACTGATCTGAATAGTATAATGTACAAGTTGATAGTGTTATTTGCCTTCTTGGCTACAGCTTTTGCTTCTCATCATGCTGAATGTGATGGACATTTTCTCAAGTTTTTGAATAAATTTCGTATGAAATATGGTAATGATGAACATAGTAAAAGAAGATCAATTTTTTGTGATAACATGAAACGTGTTGACGAATTAAATGCTCAAGGTACACAATCTGTTTATGGTGTAACAAAATATTCTGATAGAACACATGAAGAAATTTCTGTTTTATTAGGTAGAAAAGGTAAAGCATCATCACCATCAACTGAACGTAATATTCGTTCCCCTTCTAATGGTAAAGGTAATAAGCATTATTCATCATCATCAACACTTGTTGATTGGACTGCTGCTGGTATGGTCACACCAGTTAAAAATCAAGGACAATGTGGTTCATGTTGGGCACATTCTGTTACAGAGCAAATTGAATCTGAATGGATGTTAGCTGGTAATGCCATGTGGGAATTTTCAGTACAACAAGTTAATTCATGTGTTAAAAAATGCTTTGGATGTGGTGGTGGTGATACACCAGCTGGTTATGAATATTTAATGGGGTTACCAAAAGATGCTGGATTAGGTTCACAAGCATGGGGTCCATATATTCAATCAATGACTGAAGCATGTTCTGGACCTAGATGTACTGAATCATGTAAAGATTTACCTATAGAAGAAATTGAAACCAACTCACGTTTAACTGGTCCATTTGCTACTGTTACTGGTTATGATTATGCTGTACCAGCATGTACTGGTGCATGTAATGCACAAAATATGACTTTATTAGCACAAAATATTGCATCACATGGTCCTGCATCTATTTGCGTTAATGCCAACACTTGGACAAATTATCAAGGTGGTGGAGCTGTTATGACAACCGCACAATGTGGTGGTTTTGCTTATGATGATCTTGATCATTGTGTTCAATTAACTGGTTTCAATGCAGAGGCAAATCCACCTTACTGGATTGTGCGTAATTCATGGGCAACGGACTGGGGAAACAATGGTTATATCTATCTTCAATTTGACGATACTAATCCATGTGGTATTGCCAATGAGGCAACTTTTGTCAATCTTGGTAACGCTAATGTTGATAAAGAGCTTTAATTTAATTTCATAAGTTTGTTATTGTAATCAAGTTCAAGTTCAAGATTCCCATCAACAACTAGCAATTCAATATCAATATCAATACGTACATACATCGGTAAGTTGGATTGTTGAAACGAAATGCTCGATTGGTTTCATATACTACAGTTTGTGCTATTGCTATAGCTATCGGAGTCCCATAGCCCACTCCTAGTATACACTTGATATTATCACTTACACACATATATGAAGATAGAGAGGAGAGGAGAGGAGATGAGATGAGAGAAAGGAAAGGAAAGGAAAGGAAAGATACAAATTAAAATGATATTATCATATTATTAATTAATTTCATTAATAAATAAAATATGATATGATAAATAATATGATAAAGTAAGTATTTAATTCCGTTACACTTTTTCGTTTGGACAATTCATTTCATATATTTTCTCTTTTTTGTTTGTTTTTTATTCTTCTTTTCATTTATTTAGACAACACAACAAAACATTTGATGTGTTAGTCACTACCTACTCCACTACCCAATAGATAGATGAATGAATACAATGGATAAAATGTGGTATGTATGTCAAATTTCCACATTTATTATTATTTTCATTATATATCCTTTACTATCATTTACTTATCATTAATGCAATAAACCAACTTGAGGAAATATTGAAGCAAATTCAATTACTTCTTTTCTTAAATTTAATAAATCAGGATATTTTGTTTCCCAATTGTTACCATCAGATAATTCATATTTAAAATCTTTCAATTTCTTACTATCAAGTGAATTTTTGATATCAATAGTAATATCAACAGCACGATTAAATATTTCAGCAACTTTTATAAAATCATTATTACTTAAACCTCTTGTTGTCAATGCACAACTTCCCATACGTATACCACCAGGTGTCATAGCACTAACATCACCTGGTATTGTATTTTTATTAACAGCAATATTAGCTAGTTCTAATACACGTTCAACACGTGCACCATCAATATTTTTACTACTTTTTACATCAATTAATACCAAATGATTATCAGTACCACCACCAACTAAATTATAACCCATAGATTGTAATTTATTTGCAAATACCTTATTATTAGATAAAACATCTTTTTGATACTGAATAAATTCAGGTGTTAAAGCTTGTTTTAATGCTGTTGCTAATGCACTTATTGTATGATTATGTGGTCCACCTTGTGAACCAGGAAATACACTAAAATTAATTTTATCTTCTAAATCGTACATAATATCATTACCTTTTTTATCCGTTGAACGTACACCTTTTCTATAAAATATTAATGCACCTCTTGGCCCTCTTAATGATTTATGTGTTGTTGTTGTAACAATATCAGCATACTTAAATGGTGATTCAACTACACCAGCTGATACTAAACCACTTATATGTGCCATATCTGCTAACAACCATGAGTTATTAGCTTTTGCTATTTTTAACATGCGATCATAGTCTATTAAGCGACTATAAGCTGATGTACCAGCAACAATTAATTTTGGTCTAAATAATTTTGCGTTAGCTTCTAATGTATCATAATCTATTAAACCTGTTTTTTCATTTAAACGATATGGCATACTTTCATAAAATACAGATGTTATACTTATCTTTTTAGTATCTGTTTGATATCCATGTGATAAATGACCACCATGTGGTAAATCTAAGGCCATAATACGATCATGTGGTTGTAATACAGCATTGTATGCTTGAAAATTTGCTGGACTGCCACTTAATGATTGAACATTAACACCCCATTCATCTGGATTTAAATGAAATGCAGCTAATGCACGATCTTGACATAATTTTTCAGCTTTATCAATATTAAGATTACCACCATAATAACGTGCACCAGGATAACCCTCACTATATTTATTACTCATACATGAACCAAGTGCTTCCATTACAGATTTTGATGTATAATTTTCTGATGCAATAAGAACAAGTGATTCCTTTTGACGAATTTGTTCATCCTTGATTATAGCATGTAACTCAGGATCAGTCTATATTTATTTATATTTTGTTAAAGAGGAAATTATTATTATTAAGAGTAAGTTAGTTTGAAGTGAAGTATGTTATGACAACACAACAACGTAGAGAACACAAAATGATAAAGAATTTGATTACTACATCTACAGTCATCAGAAGAATATTCTTACCTCTGCTAAAGGAGCATTCCATGCATTAACTTGAGAACTGAATGCAGAAACTCTGGGTAAGGCTAGGGCAACCTTGCTGGTGCGAATTGTACGTGCTAAGAACATCTTTTCAAGAAGTAAACCGGTCACGATACTGGGGGAACCAATTTTTGGTCCACGTTCCCACATTTGAAAATTTGGATCCAAAACAAAAACGAATCTTTCGCCGTAGAAGATGTCTGATTTGAAGAGTTCGATGATGAATGTGCTTGCTGCACTTATGAGCAACGACAATGCTGCACGTGGTGCTGCTGAAACTTTCTTTCAGACGAATTTGAGCCAAGACTGTATGTCAATGATTCAAACTCTTTTAAGTATTGTTGCTGATGTAAATTGTGATAAAGCTGGACGTTCATTGTGTGGTGTATTACTTCGTGGTGCACTTGAAAAGGAGCAATCAAAGTTTTCACCTGAAAATTTAGCTGCATTACGTGGTATGTTAATACAATTATGGCAATCTGAAAGTGATTCATTAATATTAAAACGTATATCACATGTTATGGCACAATCTGCTATGAGTAGTTCATGGATTGATTTAATACCGCAAATTGTAAATTATGCTACACAAGCATTAACATCATTATCTAATGATAATAATAATAAATCAATGATATCTATTGTTATATCTGCATTTTCATTAATAGAGGTTATAGCAGAATATTGTCCAACAGATATTCTAACACATATACAAATATTAGGTATGTTTTTATCATCAAATTTAAATCATAATAATATTATGATAAAAATTTCATGTGCAAAATCATGTTGTAGTGTAATTATTGCCTTAGGTGATGAACCTTGTCGTGATAGCTTCAAACCAGCTATACAACCTATAATAAATGTTATGGGTGATGCATTAAATAATGGTGATGAAATTGATGCAACAGATATTAATGATTATTTAGTACAAATAGCATTACATCAACCTATCTTTTTTAAAGGTAATTTAGATCATGTTGTTAATGCAATGTTAAGTATAGCACAAAACAGTAATCAATGGGAATTTACCACAAGGTCTATGGCATTAGAATTAATGGTTACATTAACTGAAACTGCACCAGCATTAGCAAGACGTTGTCCTGGTTTAGTACAAGGTATGGTACCATTAGCAATGAATATTATGCTTGAAGTTGAGGATAGTGAAACTGAATGGTTACAAGGCCGCTATGATGATGATGTTGAAGATGATAATTATCTTGTTGGTGAAGAAGCAATTGAAAGAGCTGCATGTGGTATGGGTGGTAAAACTGTTGCACCTATTGTATTAAATTTAGTTCAAACATATAGTACTAATAGTGACTGGCTATATCGTCGTGCTGCTGTTAGTTCTATTGCAAGATTAGCCGAAGGTTCACCTAACGCATTTAAAAATCATTTTGATATTGCAATTAATTTCTTAGTTACTAGTATAACAACTGATCCATCAATAAGAGTTAAATATGAAGCTGTACAAGCTGTTGGACAATTTGCAATTTTATTTACAAATGAAAAACAATTTCATAAATTATGTTCAATCTTTATACCAATATGTAAGTAAAGTATATGTACCAGTATATGTACCAGTATATGTACCAGTATATGTAATCTGTCTTTGCTATGCTATGCTATGCTGTGATGTGATGTGATGTGATGTGATGTGATGTAAAACTATGCCCTCAATAGTAATGTAATGTAGTCTAGTGTATGCCACCTTGACTCTTCCATAGTATCACTAGCAAGCAGTAGCAGTAGCAGTCACTAACCCTTCTCTTCACTTCTCTCACTCTCTCATTCACCTTTATATCCACGTCTACAGGTACTACATTAATGGGTGAAACTACAACACCTAACAAATTACGAGGACATTGTATCAGTGCATTAATCAACTTAACAAATCCAAAATCATGTGAAGAGGAATATTTGACTGAAAATAATTTCATTGATCCTATGTTAAGTGCATTAGTTGTATGTTTATCATCTTCAACAATTGGTGTTGATGTTCAACCATTATGCTTAGATTTATTAGCATGTATTGCACAAGTTGCTGGTGAATTATTTAGTCATTATTATAATTCATTTATGCCTGGTATAAAAAATATATTAATCACATCTTCTGG
>JACKZZ010023064.1_pt1 | contig 15609 bp, 12 predicted proteins | sample 8027871 | NCBI WGS metagenome assembly JACKZZ01 (sample SAMN15724774, study PRJNA655200) | protist metagenome | isolation source: fluorescence activated cell sorting (FACS) single amplified genomes of... | place: USA: West Boothbay Harbor, Gulf of Maine | collected 2000-07-19
GTTTGTTGGCTACCAAAAAGAAAAAAATCCGTGTATACGACGTACGTGTGTACGGCGTCGTGTGTATATATATATGCGGCGTCGTGCGAATACAGTAAAGATGAGTTGTATAGATGTATAGAAAAAACTAGAACCGACCAGGACGGTCGACCGTTTCTTCGATCTTTCATCATGAAGTCCATTACAATGACAATAGAAGGAGATAAAACGCCGATGATATTAACATCATCATCATCATCTAAATCATTAAAAAGAATCAATGTAAGGGTTCCAAGATCTCAACGTATTGGAATTAAAATCAAACCGAGAGATATCAAAACGAATACGGGCGCGATACTATCAAAGTTTTCGGAGGCGAAAGAAGGTATCATAGGCGCGGTAGAAAGATCGGATCAAAGTGGACGTCCAGGAATGATTATTGTTGCTATATCAGAAGTAAATGTTCAAGGAATGGATACGAGTAGCATAGTTTCCTTCTTGAGACATAGGCATAAACTTTCGGATCTTATTATCACGTTTATGGAAGTTGAAAAAAGAGTCGTCTCCACGAAAGAAACGAGTGAGAAGATCGAAGAAGAAAAAATGAAATCTAAGACGCCTTCACCATTTCTGACAAAATCTAGACGCACATCTATTGATATCGACAAAGTACAAGAAAAGTTCATATTGACTCCAACGATGACTCCGTCACCCACAAGGAGGAAAAACAGTAGTAGCAGCAGCAACAACAAAAATAGTAGAAAACAGAAAGATTTACCGTCATATGAATCATTACTCGAAAAGGGTGCTCCGCCACCTCCCAAACAAAAAGAGGATGATTTATGTGCATGTAAGCCACCCCATCCGTGTTCTGACTCGATGGCGTGCGTACTTCAGTAAGCAATGTCGTTTGTGATGTGTGTACGAATAAGAAATAAATTCATTAATAATATAATATAGTAGCAGTCGTCGTCGTCGTCGTAAATTTTTTTTTATTCAACACGACGCCATCCTCCATTTCTCTCTACACGATTTACTTGCTCTCGGACTTGTTCACCATGAACTGCTTGTGCAACAGCATTAACACAATCCGTTTCGTCCACATCGGGTGCATGCAATAGACAAGAAACGCGAGCAACAGCAATTGGATCTTCTGTGAGTCCAAATTTCAGGGTCACGGTTTTTTCGTCAATTTTAATGACGTAACTCACACGGTGATCCATCCAATATCCAAAATCCTGTCTCATTTCAGAAGGAATTGATTCGGGTTTTGTGACAATTTCCCACAACACTTGAGCAGGTGTTCGAGGTCCGAAATTTCCACTCTCGACTCTTCTTCCACAATTTCTCAAAATCGTGTCCTTCATTTTCGTAAAGTATTCCAATAAAGTATCTGTTAGAATACATTCACCATCAGGTTTGACGTACACGTTTACGTGTTCGTACAAATCAGATGGTCCTACATTGTCATATAAACGTGTTGTGCGACGAGTCTTGTATTCTGCGCTTTGAAAATAGCGTTGTCCTGCTACTTCGGTGGTAATTTGTCTGGACCATGTATTTAAAGCCGCGATCGATTCTTGTCTGATCTCGTTGATCTCACCATTTCTCAAAGCTTCCGATATTGTTGCTGCAATTTCATGACCATGTGCTTCAGCAAGTGAGAATAGCTCCGACGCTTTGTTCATGTCACCAAAGTATGCATGCAACGTAGCAAACAGATAGATGCTCTCTTTCGATGCATCACGATGATACAACAAATCGTATGTTCGATTCACGTCTTTCGTTGCACTTTCCACGACGTGACGTAGGAACTCAGCTGCACCTTTCACATCTCCCAAACGAAGTCGAATTCGAGCCAAGCACAAAAATGGTTTTGAGCTGTGTGGTCTTATCTCCGATGCTCGTATTGCCATTTTCGTTGCTTCCTGAAGAGATGTCTGTGCTACGGATTCTGAACGAATCAACGTGTCTGCGAGATACATGTGAGAATCGAATTCATCCGGAGAGTTTTGGCATGCCAATCGTAGAAGATGTAAACCTTTTGAAAACGTCTCGACATAAGAATCTGTATCTGTTGTCGTCGATGCGAGTTGTACCTAGAGAGGATAGGGATAGATAGAGTAAGAGATGATTGTGGGTGACTAACGTTCAATCGATCGATTGAGAGAGAGAGAGAGAGACAGAGACAGGGAAAAACATACGTAGACACGTCCAAGCCAAGCCAACGCAACACCAAACTTTGGCTCGATATGCAAAGATCGTACAAACGCCTTTTCAGCATCTTCGAAACGATTACGATTCATGTAGACTCTGCCGAGACCATATGGTATCTTTGCATTCAAAGGATTGACTTCCATATCTTCCTTGTACAGATCCTCCGAATTTCTCCACGCATTGTTTCGCAAGATCGTGTGTCGAAGCGTGAATCCCAAGATACATAGAGCAAACATTGCAACGAGAATCGAACCAAGCTTTCCTACCTTTCTTTTAGCTTGACGATGAATGATGTACACCAAAACCCCGACGAGAACGCAAGATCCGATGGACGGAAGATACATGACTCTCTCTGCAATTACGAATCCGACCCAGAAGAGAAGATTCGAGGCTGGTATGAAAGGCACGAGAAGTGATGCCGTCGCGATAGGGATTACTGTGCGAAGTGTTCCTCCGAGTTGTTTTACAAAACTATGAGAGGAAAAGATGACGAGACCAAACGCATAGGAGATTTTTTCGATCAGAAATAATAGAAGAAAAGCAGACGCAACGTTTCGAGAATCAGAAAATGTCTTGACAAGAGGTACGGAGTCCAGAGACCAATCATGACAAAGAGGTTGAAAAGGCCAAAACAGTAAAGATATGTGTCTCGAAGCAAGATACCATCCGGTAAGTATTCGAGATGTTTGATCCTCCGTGTGTGCAAGAGGATTGTCAAATTGAGAGAATGCACTCACACCACCTGGTGTGGTCCAACCCATGACGTGAAGTCGAATCATCAACAAAACGATAACGGAGAAGAACATGACGAGAATACGTCTCCACAGCCTTCCCAATACATGATTGTACGATGATGAGGATCGCAATGCATCGCTCGGTGTATTCAGAAACGCTGTTAGATAGCTTTTTCGTTTCTCTACGATCTTATTCTGATCATCACCTTTTTTCTCTCCTCCCTTCTCGGTCTCCTCCTCCTCACATGTTTGCCACATCTCAAACGTCAAAAAGAAATCCTGAACTGCACATACACCGAGACATGTAATTCCAGTCTCCTTGGATAACATGGCAAGAAATCCAAAAAAAATGGCGAGAATTTCCGAGGCACGACGAAGAGATTTCTGTGTTTTCGTGGTTCCAGAGCGAAGCAACTCCATTCCATGTTGTCTAGAGAAATAAGCATGAACAACAAGACATGACAGGAAAAAAATGCCACTCAAAATCTCTGCACGACCTACACCACAATTAATTACTTCCGTGTGAACTGGATGTAAGGCGAAGAAAACGCTCGAAAACAATGCGATCATGCTTGGAACTCGAAGTGATTTGGATAAATAAAAGGCGAGAATACCCGAACACACAGCATGAAGCATGATGTTAACAAAACGAAACCACGTCGCATCTTCTGGATCAAATGTAAGTTTCTCAGTATCAAGTATCATTGCAGCTTGCAATCGATACGTCAAAATCGTGAAAGGTCGCCATGATTTATGAGATCGATGTGATTTTAAGGGTTGACCCCAAAAATCATTGTTATAGATTTCCACAGACGAGAATATTCCGTTCCAAACTCTTTGAGGTAGAGACGTTGTCTCTTGCGTGATACGCGCTACTCCGGTAACATCCTGATTGAACACAATTGCTTCCCAGTCATCATAGATCCAAACTCCAGGAAGAGAATTGTAATAGCTGAGCACACCCGTCACGATGGTCGTAGATAGAAGAAGAAGAAGATGAAGTGAATTGTTTTTTGATTTTGTACTTTTATGACTTGTTGAGAAGTCCTTTTGTTGATCTTGTACAACTTCTTCTTGTTGTTGTTTTCGATAATTTCCGGCATAAAAGCCAAGTGCGTATGCCTTGTGTGTGTGTGTGTGATCGAGAGAGTGAATGTGAGTGTGGTGCGCGTCGAAAGTCGACGTGAGTAACGTCGTCGAGAACGTTTCTAACCTTACCGCCGAGACCCCGAATACGCAAGCCATTTGATCAAGTGCCGAACCTCCAGTGAGTGTCACTGTGAATGCACCTATTGCAAATGCACATGATGACGTCAGTATAATTTTCATATTCTTGTTATTTACTGTCATATCAAAAACAAACACACGAGGAGAAATGTAGAAAAAAAACAATTTTTTGAAAAAACAAAAAAAAACTCGAGTCTCCATCGGAAAGAGCACCTTATAGATGATCCACCAGAACATCATCATTGCCATCATGATGATCACATACTCCCCCTTCTTTCAATTCGAGAGAGAGACGATCAAGTTGTAGTAGTATATAGATGTAGTAGTAGTAGTATGTGTTTATCCGATACAATGATGTTGTGTGGTGGAGAGGGTTATTATCTTCTTCATACAAAATAATAAGTCATAAGAGAACATCTATAAATGCAACCTCCCCCTCCCTTCCCACAACTAGAAGACTGAAGGATTTGTTATTCCAGGACATCTCGAAAAGAAACAATGTCATATGGATTAGGTAGCGGAAGTAAGAGCGTATCTGCATCAATTGTACAAGCATGTATTGCTCAAAATGTTGGATATGATAGATGTCTTGTATTGGCACATTGTACCGTATCTGGATTTCGTAACGGTCCGTGGATCACGCAGAAACTTTTGAGGGATATCGACGGCGCGTCGCCGGGATGTAAGACGTCGTTGGCGATGGGAACTACGGGATGTTTTCTACACATTATGGAAGGTAAAGGAGCTTTTATGATATGTATGACAGAAGGTAGAAAAAATCTGGAAGCGACGTACGGATTTCTCGATGCTGTGTTGAATTACTACAAAGGAAATCCGGGAATGAAAGGTCAGTACAGTATGATCGATCAACAAAATGCTCCTACGAGACAAGACGGTGGAATGAAAGCCATTATGAATCATTGGAACGATCCTAACGTAATGAAAACAGAGAAACTCAAGGCTGATCTTGCCAAGACGACTGCTCAGATCTCGAGCGTCGTTTCATCTCTCACTCTAAGAAGCGAAAAATTGGATAACTTGATGAATCTTTCCAATGATCTTGCGGAATCTGCTGCGGAGGTTCAAAAGGTAGCACAAGAAGTGTATTGCGCCATGCTCAAGAGATATTACAAGTGGATTGCCATGATCGTGATTGGAATTTCACTCTTTATCGGATTAATCGTGGCAATCGTTTGTGCCTCTGGGTCTTGCTAAAGAAAAGAGAGAGAGAGAGAAAGAGAGAGGGAGAGTGCATGGGGGTTCTAATAGTAGTCGCAATAGTCTTAGTGTAGTTGTGTGTATGTAATCGACAATCGATAATACTCGCACCTTACTTTGCTCTCTCTCTCGCTCTCTCTCCATCATCTTGATTTGCTCGGCGGCCACTTCGGATGATTCTCACTACCTGATGAAGCTAGCTTAGTGCCTTTCTTGTCGGAATCGGAAAATCGATTTATGATTTATAGATGTCGTACAGTGCAAGATTTTTATTTAAAAATTCAAAAAGTTTTTTGTTTTTGTTTCATATAAAAAAAAAACGATGGCTCTAAGAGAGATCATCTCAAATTTGGCGTTGCAATTGGATTGTGACATTGCAGATCAGAAACGATATTGCGTCAAGAAATTAGAAGGAGGAAAAGGAGAAAATTCACAATTCACAAGATCCTTAGCAATATTGAACAGAGGAGAAACTACGAAAACGACGTTTTCATCCGACGAAACGAGAAACGGAAGGAAAAACACATGTATGAAATTTCCCTCCTTTTCATGGGCAGTATCGAGTACATCATCATCAACAAAACGATTCTCACCTGTACGATTTGATCTTCTTTTGCTTCGTGTATTGCGTGGGTGGAAACGTATTGTACAAAGGGAAAAAGCGAACACGAAAATCAGAGATCTCGCGACGAAACTTTCCTGTCTCGAAACAATGAAAATACATAGAGAGAGGAGGCTATTCATCAAACTTTGTAAAGATCGAGAGTATGAGTTGTATGAAAATGCTGCTACGGTAATCGATGGTCGTATCATGAACAGACAGAGAGGAACTCTTCGTTCCTGGATACACGTTCTGAGATCTACACGTTTTCGACGCTTCAGAGTCAAGTGTCTCGTATTCAATCGATGGAGAAGAAAACACGAGGCATTTCGTCGCGTAAATAATTTCACAGAATTTCTAAGCGCTCGTAGACAACTCAGTGCTCTTCGTAAGTGGGTATATGTATATAGGGAACGTCAAGTTGCTGTGAAGTTCAACCTTCCTCTTCTCTCCGTGTTTCGTAAGTGGCGAGAGGAGACGCTTTCGTGTCGTGCTCGATCTCGACTAGTAGAATTTGCAACGAGATTGAGGAGCGTATGTGATGAAACGTTTCAGAAATGGCGATCGAAAATGTTTCGTGTTTGGCGACGCAAGTATGCGAAAATGACAATCGCTCGTCTCGAGATTCAAACACTCGTCTCGAAGCGAACGTGTAGAGATTTTCTTCGTTCCTTCAAAAATCTTTTCATTGCGAAATCGTACTCCAGAAAAAGATGTCTTCAATCTCACTTCAAACTCTGGATTAACACAAAGAATCAACTCTTAAGATGTGTGATAATTTCGGATCAAATTCGAAACAAACGTATATCTCGTGTGCTGCAAATGTGGAGACGTTCTCGAGTTTTCAAAACAAGAGAAAAAGCGGGTACTGAGATGGCTGTCTTGTATCGCAGGCAAAAACAAATCCGTAATTCGATGCTCAAGTGGAAATACTACTGCAAATCCAGACTCTTGAATCGTAGATATCAAAACTTTACACTTCGAATAACCCGAAATCGTGTTCGAGATGTATGGTTACGATGGCGAACACAATATTTCAAAAGACTCTACGCTGCAGCAGCGTACGTTTTATATATAACTTTTCTCTCTGCTTTTCCTGTCTCACACACAAAACGTCCACTCACTTGCGCTCAACAGGTATGCCAAGACTCGCGTCAAGAAGAAACGTAGCATGATAAAAAATGGATTGATTTTGTGGCGCGAGAGAAGAGAGGAATCTATTCGATTTCGTGAAAAGGAACGAATTGTTTTGTCGTTTCGCAAAAGACGTGTTGTTATAAACATGTTTCAACTCTGGAAAAAGAATACAAGAAATCAGATCGCAACATATCAATTACAATCTGAAAAACGATCACTTCGTCTAACTTTGAAACGTTGGAAACGTCGAGTCTTACATTCAAAACGAACAAACCAAGCTGCGTTCACGATCTCATCGATTCGAATCCGCCGAATATGTAGTCATACCTTAAATCTTTGGCTCAAAATGACAAGGATCGAACGTGTGGGAAGATCCGAGCAAGTCACATTGGCTTCACATCACTGGTATACGTCCCTACTCAGACGCTCGATGAATAAGTGGCGAATCTCATCACTTGAATTTAGGGATGAGAGAATCCATAACATGAATCGCGCGGCAAACTTTTGGTACGAAAATCTTCTTCGTCGCACGTTCAGAACTTGGCATGCTGTGACGACGGAAGTACTAAATGATTTTTCGAGGCAAGTTGATGGTGGTGATTATGATGATGATGATAACGATGGCGATTTTCTTTGGTAATTCTATGATAATGATGATGATGATGATGATGACGACGACGACGACGACGATGTTGATCCATATAAAAGTTGAAATATGTGATGTATAGTTAGTTGTGTGTGGACTCATATCATGATTATATAATTGTTAGTAAAGAACCCCATTAAGATTATTATTGTCATCAAAAACCTGACCCAACAACAACGCATGACCTCCTAAAAAGGACGAGAGATCAAATCCGGAGCACCTGAACTGGCATAGAACTTCATCAACGCCTTGGCTTTGGAGCATACATTCTCGACATTGAAACCAAAATGATCCATTACAGCTGGTCCAGGTCCAGATTTTCCGAATCTATCGATTCCGATCTGCCCGTGAGAGTATCGTTGCCATCCAAATGTAGAACCTGCCTCCACAGACAAGACGGGGACACCAACTGGAAAGATCGAACGTTTGTACTCATCAGGCTGCAACTCGTAGAGTTTCCAGCAAGGCATTGAAACGACGCGAACTTGAATTCCAGCAGCTTTCAACTTCTCCTTCGCTTGCACACACAATCCGACCTCGGTACCTGATCCAACAATACACAAGCTCGGTTTTTGGCAATCATCGATGATGTACGCACCTCGACTCACCTTCTCAGCTGCACTTCCTTTCATGGTCTCGACTTTTTGTCTAGACAAAGCAAACGTGGACGGTGAGTTTCGAATCGCGAGTGCTATCTTGTACGCACCGCTCGTCTCATTTCCGTCACAAGGTCTGAAGACGAGCATGTTGGGCATCGCACGTAGTGTAGCAAGGTGCTCGATCGGTTGATGCGTAGGTCCATCCTCTCCTAATCCAATGGAATCATGCGTCATTACGAACAAGACTTGATGTCCTGACAATGCAGATACTCTCATTGCACCCAAGGCGTAACCCGTGAATGTGAGAAAAGTGGCACATGCTGGCACGATGTTTGCACCGTACGCGTGAAGACCGTTTGAAATGGCAACCATGGCATGTTCTCGAACTCCGAATCGTATGTATCTTCCAGCGGGAGTTGCAGCTTGAAAATCTCCACCCCAACCCGCATTGTTCGTCTTGTTACTGGGTGAAAGATCAGCGCTTCCACATAACATCTCTGGGATCGAGCTTGAGATTGCAGCCAAGACCTTGCCGCTGTATCCTCTCGTGGCATCCTTGTGACCAGGTTCGAAGCTTGGGAACTTCATAGTCTCAGGAAAGTGTCCAGCAAGACGACGACGAAGCTCTGAGGCTTGATCAGGATATTTCGAGACATAATTCTCGAACATGTTGTTCCATGCTTCGTGTTTTTTTTGTCCAGACTTCGAGGCTTTTTCGTAGTACTCCGCAACTTGAGAGGACACAACATAGGACTCGTCAACTTTCATGCCAAATTTTTTCTTCAAGTTCGAGATGTCGTCGGGACCAAGAGGTGCACCGTGAACACCATGCGTACCCTCCTTGGCAGATCCATATCCGATCGTAGTTTGAATCTTAATCAACGAAGGCTTATCTGTCACAGACTTTGCCTTACGAATCGCTTCTCGAATGTGCTCATAACCATGATTTCCATCCTTGACGATTTGCGTGTGCCATCCATACGCTTCGTAACGCTTCAGAACATCTTCCGTGAACGCCAAATCAGTGGAACCGTCGATTTGAATTTTGTTGTCGTCGTACAACACGATAAGAGATCCGAGCTTCAGATGTCCCGCAAGAGAACAAGCCTCGGAGGATACACCCTCCTGAAGACATCCGTCTCCACAAATCACGTAAACGTTGTGATCAAATAGAGGAAAATCCTTACGATTGTATCTGGCTGCCATGTGCGATCTTGCCATTGCCATTCCGACAGCATTGGAGATACCTTGTCCCAAAGGACCCGTGGAGACTTCAACACCACACGTCTCATGACACTCTGGATGTCCAGGTGTCTTGCTGTCAAGTTGACGAAAATCTTTCAAATCCTCTTTGGAAACGTCGTATCCGCAAAGGTGAAGCATCGTGTATTGCAACGCACACGCATGTCCGTTCGAGAGAACAAATCTATCACGGTTGATCCATTTTTCATCATTGCAATCATATTTCATCATTTCTCCGAATAGTACGTGTGCCATCTGTTTATTATTGTTGTTGTTGTTGTTTTGTGTGAGTATATCATATCGAAGAGGCGTTGAACGTATCGTCCTTCGAAGATCGATAAGAAGAGGCTACGACGACGACGACGACGACGTACTGGTGCACAACCCATAGGTGCTCCTGGATGTCCACTTTTTGCACCTTGAACTATATCAGCACTAAGAACACGAATATTGTTTACACATAACGTATCGATATCATATTTTGGTCGTTTTGCGTCTGTCATTTTTTTTTTTAAGTTTTCTCGCTTTTTTTTGTTTTGTTTTTTGTTTTTTGGTCACTTCTGGTTGCGTGGTGGTGCGTGGACCACGTTGCTCGTTGTCGAACTGGAAGCAGGAGGCGCAAAAAAGGGAATGGGGAGTGAGATTGATTGAGAGAGAGAGAAGACGAACGAAATGGAGGAGAAGGTCGTAGTAATAATTCTACTATAAAAAGAAGCATATGTGTGTATCCTTCTTATGAAAAGGGGAGTAGTAGTAAGTAGTTAGTTTGTAAAAAGTAAGTAAGTATTGAGTAGTAGTAGTAAGAAAAATTTCCTTGGCTAACACCCGCATCTTATGATGATGATAAGCTCATCATATAAAATCATTAAATAAAATATAACAACAAAAACTGGGTGGTGGGTGGTGATCTTTTCTCATCATTGATCATTATCATCATTACTACTAAAATCCCCCCTCTCTTCTCATCGACTAACGAACCTACTACATCACAATCTATAAAATCTCTCAATATCTATCCCATATACGACGATCCTCATATTACTACGTAAACCCTACCCATGATGAGGAGAAGAAGAAGAGGATCCTCATCGAATTCGAAACAAAATGCTGTTGATGAATATGATGATGATGATGATGATGAACATGATAAAATATCATCACCATTAAGAAAAAAATCCAAACTACTCAATTTGGTGGAATTCGATTCACCTTCGCCCAAAAGAAAAGGTAACGAAACGGCCGCGGCGTTTTGTATGATATATATATATATATACATTTTGAAATGAGGAAAAAAGTACAAATCATGCCAGTGCTCCTACCAAGAGACGTGCGCAATTCAAATTCTGTGTTATCTTACCGATCAAAAACAATATATATATATATATTATATATCTCACTCACACTCTTTCTCTCCCTCAAGACTCGACGATCTCACACTTCTCTCCTCTCGACAGGCAGCATGTTCTCCAGAAGAGAACTCGATGAACTTCGTATATCAGAGGGAGCTGTATCATCCCAACACATGAAGTTTGTCGTTAAATTATTCGTGACGACTGTATCACCGAACTATTCAATGCCTTGGCAAATGGAAAAAGAAGAACGAAGTTCCTCGACGGGTTTCGTAATCTCTAAACGAAGGATTTTAACCAATGCACACTGTGTTGCGTATCAAACCTCCGTCAAGATTCGAAAACAAGGATCTGCTAAAAAATTCGTGGCACGTGTTCTTGCTGTTGGTCATGATTGTGATCTTGCACTTCTTACTGTAGACGATAAGGATTTCTGGACTGGTGACTTCAAGACAGATTGCTTGACGTTGAATCATACTCTTCCACCCCTTCAATCATCGGTAACCGTGATTGGATATCCTACAGGTGGAGACAACATCTCCATCACGGCAGGTGTAATCTCAAGAGTCGATATACAGCAATACAGTCATTCCTACAATTCACTCTTGACGATTCAAATCGACGCTGCGATCAATTCCGGGAATTCGGGAGGTCCGTGCTTTCACGGAGAACACGTTGTTGGAATATGTTTCGAGACGTTGGACGATAGCGAAAATATCGGATACATCATTCCAATTCAAGTTGTTGAACATTTCTTAAGAGAAACTGCGAATGGTCAATACGTGGGTTTCGGGATGCTTGGTGCTTCCTGGCAGTCAGTAGAAAATGAATGTATTCGTGAATCATTGAAAATGAAGTCACATCATTCGGGTCCGATGATTACGGAAACAACTCCGCTCTCACATGCTCACAAAGTATTGAAAAAAAAAGACGTAGTGTTATCTGTGGATAATGTTTCAGTTGCAGATGATGGTACGATCGAGTTTCGTGCGACGGAGCGTTTGAGTTTCAAGTATCTCTTGACGAAAAAATTCGTAGGAGATTACTGTGCGGTACGAGTTCTGCGTAACGGGAAAGAAAAGAATTTGAAAGTTCGAATTGTGAAGAAGCAAAGTCTGATTCCACATCATTTATATGACAAGCGTCCTAGCTACTACGTTATCGCGGGACTTTGCTTTACTGTACTTTCTGAGGATTACATGAAATCAGAACACGGAAGTAGTTGGCTTTGTAAAGCCCCAATACGCTTCGTGAAAGAGTATATGTACGGTAAGAAAACAAGCGCAGACGAGCAGATTGTTATTTTGAATCAAATCTTATCACATGATGTGAATCATGGATACAGCGATGATTCTTTTGCTCCTCGTCGTGTTTTTAAAGTGAATGGCGTGAAGATCAACAACATTTCACATCTTGTGGATGTCGTGGAAAATAAATCAACGAAACACAAATTTCTAAATTTCGATCTTTCCGACAATGCGTGTATCGTAATGAGAAAAGATCGAGCCTTCAAATCAAATGCAGAGATTCAAAAAGCTCATTCGATCGAGCATTTAAAGTCTGAGGATTTGAGACATTTATAATTAATTATTGAGTGTATTTTATTATTATTATTATTATTATTACGTAACAATGGCACCTCCTGTACAAAGCGGTATATGTCATATCGTCATATCGCGGTATGAGAATTTTTTTTTCCGTTTCTCTCCCCCGAACTCCCGAACCCACATTTACATGTCCATGTCTGCTCAGAACACAAAGAAGAAGAAAAAAAAGAAGACAAAGAAGAATGAATTGAAACTTAGCAAACCCTCATTTCGAAAATATGAAACTCAAAATGAAGTTGAATCCATGTTGTTACCACCTCCTAAAGCAGTAGATGAGTGGATTTCGGGAAAGACGGTGCAAAAGATGAAATCGAAATCTTCGGCAAGCGACATGCAAAGTTTCGTGAAAATGCAAGGTAGAAAAGCGGTACATTGGTTACGAAAAGCTCTTCGGGCATCATATCTATCTCCAGAAATCAAACGATTGTGTAAAGAATTATTGGGAGTACGATATTTCACTGAAAATCTCACGCCGATGGAACTGTTTAACGAGTTGCAGGATGATTGTAAGACTGCAGCATTAGATATAGGAAACGAGCTTCATGAGTACTACGTAAAAAATGAATTGGACAAATCACTCGGTAGCCTTAAACTGAATCATAGAGAGGATTTCAAAGGAAATCGTCGTCAAGATGCGAAACCTGTCGGATTACCTCTTCCTCCTCACACGAAGGATTGGCCAAGATTTTCTCAAGAGAGTGTCATGATCCATATGCTGCGACTCATCTCCATGGCAGTCGATGAGGAATATCAAGAGCTCGTTTCAGATACGTTACTTCACTATGGTTGTGCAGTCAAGACTGCTCCGATTAAGCGTGATGCCCGAATGCGTAACAAGGCTCTTTCGATCGACGATCATCGTTTTGAACCTAAACCTCGTCCAGCACTGAACATCGACATTAATAGAAATTGTTGTACATTTGATTCGAAAGAGAATCTTGCAAAAGGTGCAAAGGCCCTTGAAAAAGTTTTTAAAGGATTTGTGAGAGTCAAGAATATGTTTCACTTCAGCACGTCACGTGCGAAGTTGAATTTCCATTATCGAACACTGATGCTCAGCGTACTTTTCGAACCTGGTATCACGTTCGGGGATCTTTCCAAGCGACCTGATGTTCAGAAGATGTGGAATGCGTACGTATGAAAATCAGCACAGAAAAATATTTTCACATCCACTACTTCTCTCTCTCTCTCTCTCTTACACACATCATACAACACACTCGTTCCGATTCAGATACGGTGAAGCACCTCCTGAAAATCCCGTAGAACCTTGGAGTCGATGGAGACGACATGCACGTGCTGCGTTGAATCATTTACGAAGTAAGGAAGTCGCAAAACTTCCAGTCCGAACGATATGTGAAACGCAACTTCTTCTGAGACCTTACTTGGGTGCGAGACAACGCATGCATCTTCTCTATCAAGTATGTCGTGCCACGAGCTCTCAACAACTATTTCTTGATTTTCGTAAAGTTCAGGCTTCAGATTTTACGTGGAGTCAAGGAAGTACCGTTGATATCAAGTCCAGAACATATGATGGTGAAGAAACAAACGCATTGAACGAAATGTTGAAAATTGCAAAATCGGCATCTAAATCAAGAAGAAACAATCTTCTCCACAAGCACGCACTTGAAGGACATGAGATGTGCGTAAAATGGCTTTTGAAGAACGGTGTAAGTGCGACACATGCCAGCAACTACAACACGACTGCTCTACACACTGCAGCCTTTAGAGGCCACCTCCCAGTTGTGAAACTCTTGATCAATTTCGGTGCTCGAGTCAACGATGCGACTTCAGATGGATCTACGGCATTGAAAAATGCTTCCAGTGCAGGTCATGCTGATATTGTTTCTGTTCTTCTCGGAGCAGGAGCAAATCCTGATCTTACAATGAAGGACGGATCGACAGCGTTGTATCATGCCGCTATGCAAGGCCATGTTGATATTTGTGACATGCTTTGTGCTGCAAATTGCAACGTGAACAGAGCGAAAGCAAAAGGTCACACGCCTTTGAGTATGGTACGGTGTGATGATGAATTCTCTCTCCCTCCCTCTCTCTTTCCCTCTCTCACTCTCTCAGGACAACATCTTTTCATTGACTTCTCATTCCAACATCACAGGCATGCAAGAAAGGTTTTGCAGACGTCGTAAAGTTACTCATTGATAATGGTGCAACATTCGTACATGCCACGAGGTGGGACGAAGTAACTCCCTTGCGTACTGCAGTAGAGTTTGGTCATGCTCGTGTCGTGGAAGTCATATTGAAGGAAGGAGGTATAAAGTTCAATAAAGAAAGCGCAGGTGTACTTGTACATGCCTCTGCTGAGCATGGTCACACTGAAATCATGCGAATCTTGTTGGAAAGAATAAAGAGACCCAAGAAGATTTTTGATATTCCAAGAAACGATGGCGCTGCACCGTTGTACATTGCAGCGGAGAAGGGGCATTACGACACGTTACGTATTCTTCTTGATTTTGGTGCAAGCCTTCAACCCACGAGGAGAAGAGTCAAGAGCACGAGACAATTTGGTGACACAAAGATGATATTCGATGCGTTTGAAGTTGCAAAGGAGAAAAAACATGCGAGCATCTTCAAACTTTTAGAAGATGTTAAAGCAGAGAGGGAGAAGAAAAAATCAAGTAAGGTTTGTGCTATTCAGTAATCAAATAAATACGTATAATATACAAAATACTACGTCTCATTACCATCCAACGAAGTCTCGACTGTCACAGTGTCACCTCTCTTCAAGACTTTGCAGATCTCAGCGTCGAAACTTAAGGGGACTCCATCTTTTGCGACGACTTGTGCGAATCCGTTCGTCTTCCAACCATCTAAATTTGGTGTGAGTCTTGCAACTGCTACATTTCCCAACCATCTAATATTTTGAATAGGATTCTTACCGCAATATATTTTGATCGTCTTATTTCTGCACTTTGCCTGTTTGATATGGTTGTAGTTGTATTTGTTTTAGACAAAAAAAAGTTGTCGTATTTTTCGCGTTCGTTTTACTCGAAATCAAAACAAGATGTTCTTCTTATTTTTTCTATTCATAAGCCTGA
>JACKZZ010015535.1_pt1 | contig 15606 bp, 9 predicted proteins | sample 8027871 | NCBI WGS metagenome assembly JACKZZ01 (sample SAMN15724774, study PRJNA655200) | protist metagenome | isolation source: fluorescence activated cell sorting (FACS) single amplified genomes of... | place: USA: West Boothbay Harbor, Gulf of Maine | collected 2000-07-19
GGTTGCGTTCTGCCATACTATCTGCTTCCACCTGAACAAACGTCGTCACCCTACCAGTTTCTTCGTCCTTCACTCTGGAACTATTTTTAGGCCCCACAATTTGAACCAAGCGTTCTTGGTCCGCCACCGTCAACGCCTCAGAATTATCCGTCCCTGAGTTTTTAGCCCCTAAATCCCCTACATCGAAGGTTAAAGATACCGAATCAGGATTATTATCTGGATCATTCTCATTCGGGTTATGTAATGAACTTGCATCACTACCCCAATATACCTTATATGAAAGCATGTGCCCAAACCCCCCGAATCTACTCTCGTAAAAGCTGTTAGGTAGGTTTGCGTTCTGCTGAAGCGATTCTAGCGGGGTGAGAATACGTTTTGTGGGGGCGTCTCTTGAATCGTTATCACCGTGACCTGAATCACCATCTGACTTCTTTGAATCTGAACTACTGGAGTCTGTATCCCCTTCTGTTTCGTCTTCCTCCCCCTCTTGCCCCGCAAAATCATGCGTCAGCCCCGCAAACCGCTTCATCCGGTACTGGTGGCGGTAGGTGAAGTCCTTCGACCGCCTTGTGTGGTAAACCCCCGACCTGGTCTCACTCAATTTCCCCAAATAATCCGTTATCCTCCGCGCTATATGGTACGGCGAAGTCGGTCCCTCAGAAATCCGGTCTTCCAACCGGACTAACTTGTGCTCCGCCCTCAAATCCGCGAGTTGAGGTGCTCTGTCCGCGGCTTTCAGGCGTTTCTTCCTCTTTCCGCGCTTGAAACGGAGCTGCTGAGCTTGAGCTTGTGCAAGAGTTAGACCGAGTGGCTGAGGGGCATTGAAAGTAGGAACTCCAAGAGAAACAGAGATGGCTGACATCGGCGTTGCGAGCGACGCTGACGGCTTTGCGTGCCGTGTGAGGAGGGAGAGCATGATTGGGAATACAGTGCTGAATATCCTTAACAAGTTAATTTACTTATATAGCCTAAGCTCCTAACATTTTTTTACTGCATCACTCAAAAAAACGGACGCCCATGACATAGTAAGTAAGTAAGTAGTTCTTTAGAATCACGTCGCATTTCCATCAAAAAACTAAGGCTCAACCGTTGCAGCCGTGAATCAGCTCGAACATCGGCAAGTGTCTGACCGTATAAGAGTCAGTCAAAAACATGAGCTCGTTACTACAGAGGACTCCTCCGAAATCTATCTTTCTGTTTTTTTTCAATCAATATATGGAGCGTATAGGCAAGTACAACTTGTTCAACTGTATTGATAGGAAACGTTTGGTCTCCGATCTATTTTTTTATCACTCTAATTTTGTAAATACAGGCTTACGCCATCACTAGCTGGGGGACACGACAGCGACTTGCGACTTCCAATGTTCTTATTTATACTCAGCCTTTAAAGTCACGACCGTCTTTGTGGTAAGTACTAATACTATCTGATTCAGCAGACTTTTTTTTTGTGTTTTTTTTGAATGAATGTTATATTATCTTAGTCTAAAGTACAGTATTCTGACAGGAATATGTGCAGTTCTGAAATGTTGACCTTTAACTTATACTGAAATGGAGTAAGATGAGTTATAATACGGTGAAAATATTATGTATAACAGCAATCGACAAAACAAGAGCAGAGACGCTTTCCAGTTAAATGTAGCGTGTGGAGGAAAGCCCAACTACGTTTACACTGTCTATCCCCAACTATCCTATTATATCACCCGATTCTGATTGGCGTGACCTTTGGTACTCAGTCTTGTGATTCTGAATAGTACCCGCCACCAAAATTCCACACTAACCCCAAAGTTTCAATCACACAAAAATCCACAGCTCCACACGTATCCACTTGGAAAACATCATCGCTCGGATAATACTTACCTACTTTTTTTTTGGCTTTTTTCGACTAACTTTTTTTTTTGGTTTTAACTTTTTTTTGACTAAATTTAGTTCTGATTTTGAAAATGGATGTACAGTAACAATCCAATCGGAATGATTAATCAGGAATGACAGTGACAGTCTTGACTAAATATTTTGCTACAATAATCGCGTTTCTTACGGTTACTCTGTACAATTTAAAATATTCGCGATTGAAATTATCTAAATTATCGATTTACAAGGACTTAGACACCAATACTTGCTGATATTGACCGTGATACTGCAAGACTAAGTTTAGTAATCCTGCGTGAAAATGCGTAAAAAATATCTCGAGCGGCCCAACACGTAAATTTAATGGACAGCTTTGCACTAAATTTCTGAGGTTTTAAATTTTCTAAATCTACGTGCGTTGGTTCAGACCCACCAACCAAGACTTAGATTCAACGTTTAGTTTAACAACGTGGACACTGTCAAATAACAATGATGGCCTAGCATGATGTTTGACTTAAAACTATCTGAGCGTATCTGAGCAATAGAGTTGAAGTTCTTACTCTAACGATTCCCATACAAGAGATTCGTTGAGCAATGAGCTAGGGCTAAACGCACGTAATATAGTACTTACTTGAAACAACGAATTCAAGAAAAACGAACAGGGCGAGTTAGGGTGTTTAAAAGGTGGAAACATATTCAGGCTTGGTGTACAAGTGGTGTAATTTAAAAGAAGGGTGTAGACGTTAAAACTTAAAGGTAGTCGTAGTGAAAAAATTGAATGTATTCCTGAAATTTCTTAGTCAGAAGCCTCAGTAACCTCGCGTTAAAGTTACTGTCTTAGTCTGATAGATGGAAGCTTTCGACAATTCGCGTTAAATAATATTCATGTTTTACTCTTAGTCTCAATATTCTTATCAGCCAACCGTTTAAACTTCATCCCGAAGTTTAAGGCTGGCGAAAAAAAAAACAATTTACTCTTCCAATTCAAAAGTTAAACCCTAAATCTACCAACCTTAATCTTACTTACACATGTCACACATCAATTTACCACGTCCCAGCAAATCCTCCAGCTGGCGGCGCTGGCGGCGGAGGCCGCAAACCAGGCGCAGTCATCCCAGGATAACCTGTAGCTGGACCACCAACAGCGGGCTGCATCATAGGCTGCGTTGGCGTAAAATACGGACCAGGTGCCCCATATGCAGGAGCACCAGGTGCAGCAGGCACGTAGCCCGTGGTATACGGCTGAACCCCACCTGCTACTTGTCCTGGAGTCGTACTCATGGCCGCAGTAGCGGCACTCATAGCCTGAGGTCCAGGCTGGAAAGTTGGTGCGGCTGAGTTCATGGTGCTACCACCGGGTGTTGTACCATATGCAGCCTGGTTATTAACGTGACGCCCAGAAGCTGAACCACTTCCGTATGCACCAGCACCAGCAGCAAAATTTCCTTGGCTGTTACTCAGATAATCTTGTGCTAATGGTGAGTTGGAACTCATAGCCGACATAGCTGTTGTGGATTGCTGGTTCAACATCGTTGTTTGGTTTGTAACTGTTGTTTGGGACATCTGGTTCTGGGTTCCTGGTCCAGTTAAATTACCCGGTGTAACTGTTGATGCAGGTACGCTAGGTATGGGATTTCCATTGGAACCTATGGTTAGCGGGGTTAAATTTGACATTCCTTTTTGGTTGTGAATCACATAAGCCTGGCTTGGCGCCCATTTTCTGTGCTTCCCAGGCAAAGAAACAGAAGCTAGTAACGCATTAGTATTACTCGATGTCTGCAGGTTGCTGACGTTGGGGTTATTGTTGTTGTTTCCTTGTCCGTTTTTACCACCGCTGTTACCAGGTCCAACGTAACCATTAGCACCACTACCAGGTCCCATTCCATAGGTATTGGTCATAGTACCATCGCTGTTGTAAGGTCCCATATTACTGCTGCTGTTGCCCGTATTTTTCGCGTTCATCGCACTATACCAGCCTGTTCCAGCACCCATACTACCGTTCACGTTGTTCGAGTGATGCCCCTGACCGCCTGTGTGGTACTTCGAGTTGTTGCTGTGGTTGGAGTTGTTCTGGTTGTTATGGTTGCCTTTGCCTTTCATGTTGCCGTTGTTTCGGTAGTTGTTGCTATGGCCGCCGTTCATGTTGTTATATCCGCCGTGATTACCCTTGTTACCATATCCGTTTCCGCCTTGGTGATACTTACTCATGCTGTTGTTTCCTTTTCCGTTATTACTGTTATAGTTCGACTTCGAAGGCGAGTTATTCGAGAGCTTGGAGTAAGCGACAGGCTGGGAACTCGCTTTGGCTATAGCTGTGGTTGGACCTGTAGCCGATGATGTGGCTGAGTCTTTCTTAGTCTCTGTTGCAGATGATTCGACACTCGCTGCACTTACAGCAGATTTACTTGCATCCAATGTTGCAGGTTCTGTTCCATCTCCACCCGCGCCAGCACTTTCAGCTACAACCGCAGCAGCTATGGACGCAGCAGTGTCAGCCGCGGTTTGTGATTCTAGTTCATCGTTTACAGTCGCGCTTCCTTGCGCGTCTTTGGATTCACTTACATCTGCAGCAATATCTAGTCCTTTTTTCTCAAAGTCCGGCGGTGATAAAGCCTGGTGGTGGTTCAAGCTCGTTGTTGCTTTCGGCGATTTTACTGAGTCCGCAGCGATAGATGAGTCGACAACTAAGTCTGCGTTTGTCGCTGAGCCGATGAAGTCAGCGCCTGAGCTTGAACTTGAACTTGATGTCGCACTAGCTGCCACTGGAACTGGTAGGGATGTTGCAGACCCAGAAACGGAAGTCAGAGCTGTAGCAGAGCTGGGAGGTGGTACTGTGCTAACTGCACTAACAGGCGGAACAACACTGGGAGGGCCCGTGGGACTCGATGGTGCACCTGAGCCTTCTTTGCTTTTAAACAAATCACAAGCTTTGAACGACTTAAGATCAGCACCACTAGTACTACAAGCATTTACCGGTAGCGTCCCAGCCGAAGGCACGGGGGGCAGTGGCGGCGGATTCGTCGTGGGACATGAACTTGAAGTTGAACTTGTAACTGACAATGACATTGAATTTGTTACGGTATTGATATTGGTTTGACTCAATCTCAGACTCTGACCCTGAGTTCCATGAGTTCCATGACATTTCGCGATAGTCGCAGCACCAGAGCCACCATTTGGACAAGGGACGCTCGGTAGTGGGGGGAAGTCGCTTCTGTATTTTTTTGTGTTGTCGGAAACAACTGTTTCGGCTACTGAGTTCGCGGAGGCGGTTCTTCCTGTTCTACTCCCAGACCTATCATCCCCGTTTTCATCACTTCCGCTTCCTCCGCTTCCTGCACACGGCGATTGACTCCGAGCAGCCGAAATCGAGTCAGGGGTTGCATCTAAACTCAGATCAAACAACCCTTGTACGACGTTCACTGTTTGGGGAACGGATTGTGGGACTGGTACGTCCGCAACCGTAACAGCAGGTGGAGCGTCTTTCGGCGGCACAAGATCATCTATATTCGAAGCCAAACTCGGAATCAGCGGGGGTGACACAGCCGGTAGTGCAGGAGCTGCTGCTGAAGCAGCTGTGGTAACATTTCCACTACCTGCTTTCGAACTCATTGATCCTGAGCCCTCATTATCCGAATCAGTCAGTCTTCTAACCCCTATCTCCGTGAGATCGTTGAATTGATCTAAATCCATTGTGTCAAGATCTAACAATTCTGACATCACTTCTGTAGCAGCTATGGACTCATCAAAGTTATCAAACTCACTCGCAATTAAACCAGAAAGATTGTCGATATCGATCGCGTTACCAGGTCCATTGTTATCTTTATTTCCATTATTTCTTGAAGCGTTTGTTCCCGATGCTGATCCTGAACGAGAAGCCGTAGCATCACTCTTTGAATTTGAGTTCTTGTTGTCTTTTCCTGGAGTTAAACCTGTACCATTACCCTTTCCATTCGCACCCTGAGACGGAGGTCTCGGCGTAAACTTCGAAAAATCCACCCCACTCCCCTTTCTCTTAGAAGGTGTCCAATGAGTCGAGTGACTCGCCCCGAACTTGCTCATCGATTTGCTCATACGATTTCCAGGACCACTGTTCTGTCCCATCGATCTGGTTGAGGAACTGCCGTTTCCACTGTTTGCATGCGTCGTAGAGTTACTACCATTCGGCATAAGCGGCGGCGGCGGAAGCCCTAGTCCAGGGAGCCCTCCTCCCGGCCCAGCATTACAGAGCTGCTGTTGTAAAAGATTCATATTGGAACTCCCTCCTAGTGGCCCTGTTCCGCTAGTTGATTGGTTTCCGCTCGATCCCGCTGACAATTGGCTCTGGTTCATCTGATTGTTGCTCATCTGACTTTGATTCATCGGGTTCTGACTCACACTGCTCATCTGGGACATTTGGGACATGTGACTCATATGGGAGTGCGCCGAGTGATTTCCTACTACCTGCTGCATCTGGGACATTTGCCCAGAACCGTACGGGTGTGCCTGTGGATGTGCTATCTGTCCCTGTGTGTTCTGAGACTGAACCGGAACGGTTACGGTTGTCAACTGGCCTGTCGTACTATCTATAACAGTCTGCGTCATCATCTGAGTTCCCTGAGTTCCATTGTTATGATCAGGGGTAACCGTAGGATGAACGTAGCTCATATGCCCCTGAGAAACGACTGAGTTATTCGGATCCAACGGATTAGTGGTTCCCATCTGACCGTGAGCGGGCGCGGGAGTCGTCCACATAGACTGGCTTTGGCTCGGGACTGTGCCAACTGCACCAACTGTACCCGACACTGTTTGGGCAGGTACCCCATAAGAAGACGACACCACATTTCCAGCCGCGTCCTGGGTTGTATAAACTATGTTACCGCTTTGATCCATGGATTGAGTGATCACACCTCCGCTTCCACTTGGATCTGGGGTTACGGATTGCCACATACCAGATGGCTGCATCGGTGTTTGCGCCGGTGCCGGGGTTCCCCACTGCACGGGAGCTGTTTGAGTCGTCATAGTGCCATTCGGATTAGTTGTGTAGTATCCTGAAACTGGAGCGGGAGTTTGCGCAATAGCCTGACCGGTTGTTGTGGACCGGTAATAGCCTGAACGGGGTGAAAGATAAGAATTAGGATCTGTTGTCATTGACTGACCCCACTGGCCCTGGGGCTGCTGCTGCATACTACTTGTTTGAGGGTTGTAGACCATTGAGCCTGAGAGCTCATCCACAGCTCCTGTCATACCGGTAGAGTTGGCGCTTGGATTGTTTGGATCGGGGGAGGTCATCATCGTGGTTGCACCCCAGTGCGTTTGGGTCTGGCCCATATGGTTGGACTGTGCCGATATTGGTCGCTGGAGGGAAGAAGGGTGGCCGTACTGCATGTAGGTTGAAGTTCCCATGTGAGTTTGGGATTGAGATTGAGGGTGGGTAGCTGATGAGTTGTTTTTTTCCGGAGTCAAACCTAAATTACTCTTCGGTGCTGGCGTGAACTCTTGATAGATTTTGCTGGTCGAGAAGGAGGTTGAGATCGGTTTGTCGTCGGACTTTTTCGTTTTGTCTTTTTCTGTGGGTTTTGACGGTGATACTACGGTTTTGTCGTCTGCAGCTGCTGTTGATTTTGATGGGGATGAGACCTCATCTGTTTTTGTTGAATCAGTTTTGTCATCCTTCTTCTCCACCGTAACCTCCTCACCAATTTTTTTATCGGTTTTGTCAGCTGACTCAGTTGCTGATTTTGTTGGAGTTTTTGGTTCCTCAGCTTTGTTCTCAGTAGAATCAGATGTTGCTGCTACAGCTTTGGTGTCGCTACCTGATTCTGATGCTGACTTTGTGGTCTCTTTGGAAGTCTCGTCAACCGTTTTAGTGTTTTCAGGTTTTGTCTCTTCACTGACACCTACTTTACTCTCAGCTTTCTCAGGCGTCGGCGACAAACTTATCGCAGTCGTTGCAGACGAAGCTGTCACGGTCCCGTCCTTCTTGGAATCAGCCAAAATACTTTTCCGAGACTTCGGACTCAATAACACATCTTCACCAGCAGAACCATTTTCTTTCTTTGTTGGTGTTTTAGCCTCTGAGTCGCGAACCTCAAGTGTCTTTGTTGCACCAGCTTCAGTTTTCGCAATCGATTCAGTCTGTTTGTTATCAGTCGGCGAATGCGGTAAGCTGCCCCCGGATCCCAGCCCGGATTCAGTTCCAAAGTTTTTCGAGAGGTTTGTGTTCGACGCTGATGCTGTCATGGTCAAATCAGACGAAGTTATGCTGTTGCTCCCGATCGCAGTGCTGCAGGAGGTGCTGTTGGTGTGGCAATTGAACTTGCCCGTGCCCGTCAGGTGGTTATTTACAGATGAAGCTGATATCATATTTGGAGTTAGGTTTTGATTAATAATCAGGCCATTAGCATTAGCCGCTGGATTTGGTGACCCAGTCAATGAAGGAGAGCCATTGATCGTGTTAGGGCTGCATTGTTGGGAGTCAGAAATCACTTTTTGTTGGGCGCGAATCGTAGCTTCAAGCCGGGAAACATATGAATACAGGTCTCCCATCTGTGACTCGAGATGGCCTTTTTGGAATTCGAGGTTGATTTTTTCGGACTCCAGGTTCTGACAGCGGGACTCGAGCTGGGGGAGAAAGTATAAGAGATACAATCATATGGCAATGAGAATCTGAACAAAACGCTATATCAGTTGATTTAAGGTGAACTTAGACTGTCAAAAAAGCCAAACTTACCGTCTTCGTATACTTTACTTTCTCGTCCCCACTCCCATTACTAGACAAGCGCACCGGAAACAGCGCAGAGTCCACCGTAGCCGACTGTGCTTTCTTCGACGCATCAGCATCTTCCACCAGGTTCAAATCATCTTCCCCCTTAATTATCGGTGAATCCAAATGATCCAACGGATTCGGGTCCTCGTGGTGATCATCTTGACCGCTACACATAGCTAGTTGTTTATCCATTGCCATATTTTCCTTATCCTCATCATTCTCATCAGCCTCAAGCTTTCCCAGGGTTGATCGGAGCATCTCTATGTCTTCGTCTGATATTTCTTCATTCTGAGACTTGCCTGTTTTCTCCGCCTTCTTCGACTTCTCGTTTTTACTGCCCTTGAAGTTGTCTTTACCTGGTCCTTCGGTCTCAGACCCCGACCTCAGTAGCTCCATGTTGTGGCACTCCACCATGTACTCAACGAGTTCCGGAGAATCGTTTTGATCGTTGAGAGGGGGGGGAGGTCATTTGATCCAGCCCCGGGCTGTTCAAGTTGCGGTTATTCTGATTCATAGAGGTACGATTCTGATTTAGATTCTGATTGGAATTATTATTCATGCTATTTTGACTCATGTTGTTCTGAATCTGATTCTGTGGAGGGCCCTGAGGACCAGGACCAGGCTGAGGTTGAACTTGTTGCATCATCTGCGGCTGCATCATCTGAGGTGGTCCGGGTTGCATCATTGGCGGTGACATATTCATTTGTGCATTCGGGGGCATTCCCATGTAGGGTCCAGGCATGGGTTGCATAATTCCTAGATTGGGGTCGTACATTGGTGGCATTTGACCCTGATACATACCGTTTGGTCCAGGGCCAGGTCCTAGCATCGGACTCATGTTACATGGACCACCTGGCATTCCGTTCATATTTAACATCGGCGATGGAGGTGGCATACCCATCGCTTGTAAATTAGCGGGGTTCATTTGCATAGACCCCGGCATACTGCTTGGTGGCGGTAGCCCCGCTTGAGACATGGCTGCATGACTTGACATAACTGAATTTTGATTTGTTAGTGCTGGGGATTGCATCTGCTGGAGTTGCGGGGAGGAAATGGCGTTCTGGTTGTCGTTGGCAGGTTTCTCTTTTGATGTCGATGTCTCGTCTGGTTTGTCGGAGGTTTGAGTTTTGTCGGAGTCGTTCTTGTTCGCATCAGTACCTGGTGAACAATGTAGAGATAATAAACACAATGTAAACATTTCTCCTGACTCTTCACATAAAAAATCAACTAAATACAACAGTCACACAATGCAAAAAATCTTTGAATCACTAAACTCACCGTTCCCACCCCCACCTAACTCCGGAGTTTGCGGCACAAAAACAGTCGCAGCAGGGTTGAACTCAGACGGCTTCTGAGAACTCTCTACACCACCCGATCCAGCTACAGTCTTTGTTTCCGGAGTAGCCAGTTTAATTTCGTCGTGTTTCGCCTTGCTGACGCTTTTTCTTTTTGAAACATCCGATTCGAGAGACTCATATTGATCCAAATCAGAGGAGTTCGTGTTCTTATCTTTCTTTTCAACCACCGTTGACGTCAAAGTCCCATCAATATCCAGCGACTCATGGCGGTCTTTGGAGGCTGATTCTTTTCGTTTTGGGGTTTCAATTTGCACACCATCTTCAGCCGAACCCGACACAGTAGCAGTCGGATCATCACAAGGCGTAGAAGCCGCTGTAGCAGGACTCGATCCAGGTAAAGTCGAGCCTTCGCTGACTTTTGCTCCTTCGATGTCTTTGTCGATTTCTTTGTGGGCATTGGAGTCATCAGTAGTCTCAGCGGAGGCCTCACCTTCCTTTGTTTCACCCTGCGCTTCAGTCTTTTCTGTAGTAGTACCCTGGGTTTGAGATTGTTCCAGAGCCAGTTTAGCAGCCTCAGCCTTAACAGCATCCGACTGACTGGCCAGCATCTGTTTGGCTTTCACCATATTTTCCTTGGCTTGCTGCTGCGCGCGTTTGACCTGGGACTTGAGGTCAACAGGCTGATCCGATTTGTCTTCTGCTTGTGCTGCCGCAGCCTCTGCCGTAGTTGCAGTGTTTTGAGTCCCACCCGGCTGCGCTACTGTACTAACTGTTTGCGGTGTTTGTTGCACCGCCATCTGAACCTGCTGCATCGTGCCATTAGGCCCCTGAACTAACACTGTTTGAGTTTGTTGTTGTCCGGGTTGTCCGGGAACCAAACCTGGCGTCCCCATTGCCTGCTGAGGTTGAACGGTTGTGACTTGGGGTGTTCCGGTCGCCCAAGGGGCGGCAGCGGCGTAGATACTATGAACTTGACTCTGAGTCTGAGCTTGGGTGGGTTGCATAGTTGTGGGTTGCTGTACAGTAACAACATTGCCGTTGGCATCGGTTGTTGTGGTTTGCGCGGTTACTGTGTTTGTCTGATTCAAAGGCGGTGTAAACGGTTTCACAGAACTCGCTTTTAAAAGCGGCTGGGCGCCAGGGCCGAAGAAGGTCTTGTAGTTTTTGCTGGGGAGACAAGAAATCAAAATCAAAAATTAAATGCTTTCTCGATACATTATTAAAACACAATACACCGTCGTAACATGGGCAGCCGCATAACCAACTTAAAGGAAGCCACCGATAATGAAAAAGAGCCAAGCAAACCATTTTAAGGTAAACCTAAACTTACTTGCTCTCCGAGATCGAGTGCAGGAACGCCGCGTGGGTTGTCCTGGAGATTTGGAGCTGCCAGTTGCCGATCATTGACTCGTTTTCCGCGTGAGCGCGGCGACGATCATTGTTGCCGACGAAAGAGAGAATAACTTCCAGTTGTTGAGTTTGTTTTATCTTCACCGTCCCCAAGTTTTGATACGGTAACGGAGGTACAACTTTGGCACCAGCAGCGGCTGCAGCACCAGAAAGTGTGTTTAGTCCAGGAGTTCCCGTGGAAGCTACAGCTGGGAGTTGAGCTTGAGAGGTGGTGGGGGTGGAAAGGGTTGGGGGCTCAGTAGTCGTCTCAGTTTTTTCCTCACCCTCCTTTGAGTCTTCGGATTCTTTGGTATTTGCAGGTGTTTTTTGTTCTTCATCTTTCGAATCACTCTCGAGTTTTTCCTCAGTTTCAGTTTTGTCAGCCGATTTCTCTTCTGTTTCTGTAACAAACTCTGAATCTTTCTTCTCTTCCCCTTCAACAGTAGCATCCTCCTCTTTCTTTTCTGTTCCATCTTTGGTCTCGTCGTCTTTCTTCTCACTTTCTTCGGTAGCGGTCTTCTCCTCAGTAACAGTAGCTTCACCAGCTACACTCTCACCCTCCTTCTTCTCGTCACCTTCTCCCGCACCACCATCCCCAGCCTCACTCGCACCCGCATCACTAACCGCCTTAGCTGCAGCGCCAGTGGCAGCGGTTTCAGCCGCAGCACTAGCCGCCGCCGCCTCCGCAGCAGTAGCGCTAGCAGCAGCAGCAGCTTCAGCGGCACTAGCAGCAGCCTGGGCAGCAACAGCCTCAGCAAGTACCTGTCTTTTATCCTTCTTCTCAATCAAATAAACCGTATGCACATTATATTTCGAGAATCTCTCAACTATCATCTCACCCGTCACCCGAGCCTCCGAACTCAACCGGAACTTTAGGTATGTCATCCTGTATTTCTCCTGAAGTGCCTCTGGATCTAGGTATCGATCTTCATTAGCGCCATTCCCACTACTGCTATTTGTCAAAGCTCCGTTCGGTCCCCTACCTGCCGGACCACCTGGTTGTTGCGGAGGATTCTGCCCGTAATAACCCGGGTACTGAGCGGGATTATAGGTCGGCTGATAAACCAGCTGTCCAGTATAAGGGTTGTAAAACGTCTGGTACGAGGGCTGCGCAGGAACCATTGATTGCTGCTGGTGACCGTGTTGGTGAACCTGGTGTTGACTCTGAGCGTGGTGAGCAGCTGCGTTCTGTCTGGCCTCCCTAGATTCCTTGTAGAATTGGTTCGCGGTAGCGTACCCGTAAGAAGGACCTAACCACGAACTGAATTTAGCTATTGAGTGGGCGTTGTTATGGACACCGCCGTTTATGGTAATACCGGAGTTGTTGCTCGAATTACTTGAGCTGTTACTGTTTCCCTTGCCATTACCCCCATTACCGGTGTCTGACATAGACCGGTCAAGTGGGTCTAGAGTTGGGGACTCGGGCTTATAACCACCGTTATCTGAAGAACTGTTTTTACCTGGTCCGCCGCCGGAGTCAGAAGAACTTGAGCTAGAGTTTATAGAGTTACTGTTTAAGTTACCATTGTTGTTGAGTGTTGGACTGGCGCCGAGCTGTAGGGAAGAAAGTCCTTTAACAGAAGACCTTAGTTTAGATAAAGCAGCGACTGTTTCTTGAATTGTTGAGTGTATTTTCTTTTTCCCCCGAACTGAAAGTGATGAGGCAAGGTTGTGGTTGAGGTCAAAAGGATCTTGAATCCACCAATGGGCGCAGGCGGGGCCGGTGAGGGAGGGGTCGGGTGGTTCTGGGGGATATAGATGTGTTGTTTGGAAAAACCTGAGTTAACAAAATAGACTTCAATTTAAGACATCATCACCAATTCAAAACGTCGTAACAAAATACAATTTAACAGCGTCTTACCTGGAATCCCTCCATTTCTCTCAAACAGAGAAGATTTCGGCACATCGCCTCTAATACACACCGGAAACTGCTGCCAATCATATTCTCTCCAGAACTGGAAAAACTGCAGCGTCAAATCAAACAACCTCGTGTTCGGCACCCGGTCCCCCCACCTGTACCCGACGCCTTTCCTTTTTGTTTGCTCTTGTTCCTTCTTCTTCAGAACGATCGCGGCGATTTTTTCGAGGAGATTGGTGTCTGACTTTACAGTGTCGGGTTTGTCAGACTCAGTAACAGTTTCGGGTTTCTCAGTCTTCTCACTGTCGCCATCTGTCTTTGCTGCAGCAGCTAATGCTACGACGGCTTTTGGATCCTCAGAGTCTGATTTCTCTTCTTTCTCCTCCTTCTCCTCAGATTCAGGCTCGCCGTCGGGTTCACCCTCTTTCACATCGTCGCCATCGGACTTGTCTTTATCCACATCGGCTTTTTCGGGATCAGCATCATCCTTCTTTTTTTCCTCGGTCTCATCCCCTTCTTTTTTATCGCCCTCGACGCCGTCCTCCTTGGACTCCTCCTTAGTCTCCGAATCCGGTTTCGACTCCTCCTTAGACTTCTCATCAGACTCTTCCTTTTCAGCCTTAGCCTGGCTTTCTGCGTCTTCTTGGAGCTGTTTTTCCATATCTTCGAGTTCTTTTTCGGAGTAGAAGAGGGTGGGGAAGGTGGCAGCATCTAGTACTCCGGTATAGAACGTCGTGTCCCTGGGGAGTAATTGGAGAATTTATTATTTTATCGCTTTATTATTTATAATTGCAGTTGAGTACGTCGGTGCAGAAGGTGGTGTCCCTGGAAAAATGCGGCTAAGCAGATGGTGTCGAATTTCACGCAGTATTTGAGAAAAGAGTTGGATGGGTGGGAGAGGGCGGAACAGTTTATGGTGGCGGAGGAGGATGAAGAGGAACTTGAGCAAGGTTTTAGTGTGTTGGCGGAGGTTAGCAAAAAGGTGGTCCAGGCCGACTGGGAAAGGGGGAAGGTCTTCATGAAAATAGCGCGGGAGAAAGACAAGGGCATTCACCAGTTAGGGAGGAGGGTCGATTCCACTTTTGCAAGACAGCTTTTCGGAGTCAGGCCGGAGCAGTTTAAAGTAGGTTGGGAGAGTTTAAAGTCACTGTCCAAACCCAAGTCACCCTTACTTTTTGGGGGAGTTGGGGCGGCTGCTCACTGGAACATCGCCGTGCAGTCTGAGTCACACGAGTTTGTCAAAAATTAACAGCTGTTAGCTTCTTGATTGTTTATTGTTTCATTCTGGATATCAAAGATAATTTTAAGAAACTTCTGGGTGGAAATTATAAGACAAAGGTGGTCCCACTGTTGAAAATAAATCTGTAGGAGCAAGGTGTTTTAGTTTCAGAGTAGAATTCAAGCTTTTCACTTCCAGAATCGATGAGTTTGAATAATTAAGCTGATGGACCCGAGGGGATATCGTTCGTATAGCGGACAGGCACTGAACCAGAAAGTCGTATAGCGGAGAGGCGCTGAACCAGAAAGAATAATTAGAGGTGGGGTTGATTAACGCGTATCTAATCGGACTCGGACTCGGAGACTTATTGTAGTCCGTGGTGCTTACGGGACCGCGGCTCGATGTCAAAAAGGTTTGAAATTGCCGTTGCAGTCGCAAACTTTTAACTACAACGCCCCATCGAACAAAACACAAAAAACTCAACAACTCACCAAATCTCCAGACTCCCCCAACCCTTCTCCCTGCACCTAGATTCACGACGTAACTCACCAAGTCTCCCCCAGCCCTTCTCCTTGAACCCAAATTCGCGGCGTTCCAGCCATATAGAAAACCAAACAACTCACCAAGTCTCCCCCAGCCCTTCTCCCTGCACCCAAATCCGCGGCGTGCCGGCTTGATTGGCGAGTTCCTGAGAGGATAAAATAAAAATCAAGTTCAAGTAAAATAAAAATCAATCTCAACTTCAACACTGCGTAACATAAAAATCCAATGAAAATTTAAAAAGTTAGTATTACCGTTTAACGTCTTAAACTGCTACTCACCTGCAAGTTCGGCAGTATCCCCTTTTTTTGCAGAAAAAACACGCACATCAGCATGTAGGCGTAGGAGGAGAGGTAGCCGTCTTGGGTGCCGATGAGTTCTTTCTTCTTCGCCCAGAACTTCACGATCTTGCCGAGCATGCCGAGACGGTTGTCGATTTCGCAGTACCTGGAGGAAAGAGATAGAGATGAATTAGATATGGACGCTAACCGAATTTACAAATCCCGAGTCTGAACTAAGTTACACAAATTCAATGACAACTCACCTATTCAGCAGCTCCGTATTCCTAGCTCCCAGCCGGTTGTTCACGCACAAGTCAATCTCCACATCTGTAAACATCAAGAGTGGCACCACTCACCTATTCAGCAGCTCCGTATTCCTAGCTCCCAGCCTGTTGTTCACGCACAAATCGATCTCGACATCTATAAACATC
>JACKZZ010010037.1_pt1 | contig 15605 bp, 8 predicted proteins | sample 8027871 | NCBI WGS metagenome assembly JACKZZ01 (sample SAMN15724774, study PRJNA655200) | protist metagenome | isolation source: fluorescence activated cell sorting (FACS) single amplified genomes of... | place: USA: West Boothbay Harbor, Gulf of Maine | collected 2000-07-19
TGTTGTTGAGACACGACACGACTCTTTTCAAGTAGATAAGATGTAATAGATGCACCAGAAATCGCGAATTTATTGTCTTTACCTTTGCAAAACCATATCTCTGTAAATTTACCAAAACGAGAAGAGTTGTTATTTCGTAGCGTCTTGGCATTGCCCCATGCTTCTAATAAGGGTGATGCTTTCTGTACTCGAATATGAGAATCAGAACCATCAGCGGAACCACTTGTTACAGCTAAATATTGAAGACACCTCTTAGTAGTCTCTGTTTTACCTGCACCAGATTCACCACTTATAATAAGTGATTGGTTAGAACCACCACCTATAGCTTCATCAGAAATGCCTAAAAGAGCCTGATGTGCAATCGCAAATGCATGTGGTCTGTCATGAAGATTATGCCCCTTCTCCTGATTTGTTGCAATGGTGTCATTGGTGTGTGATGTAGGATCATAGTTATAATATTTCATTATTACTTCATCACTATAAAGATCAGGCATGGCCTTGAATGGATTCAGTGCAATGAGAATTTTACCAATTGCTGTATAAATCATCCCGTGCTCATACCGCTGTTTCAATGTAAATAGGATAGATGCTTGTGTTACTGATGATAATTGAATCAAATCAGAAACAAGTGGCGGGCTATGAGTAAGGCTATTCCATTCTGCTTTACCTTCTAATAATGTCACATCTGTCTTTTTAATTAATTGGACAGGATTATTATTGTTTGAAGACACCTCTATATCCGTATCAACTTGATTTCGTACTGTAAGTTCACGCACCATATAGTTATCTCCATCTTGACCTTCGATCAAAGCAGGAACAACTACATGAATATCAGAAGGGATAAAGCAATATCTACCGGATTCCATCTTCCACTATCTTTACAGTAGGAAAAAGTTTGCTTGCTTGCCTCAAATGTTTGCAAATTAAGCTAAAATTTGGATAAAATGTTAAGTGCAATTAATACCAAATAATATTACTACAGTTATATTATATCTGACAAAATATAACCAACTTAAAGAATCAAATCTGCAAGAATCAAGACACTTAAATGGTGGGAGACTTTTTGTTTTGCAAGTTTTTGCATTGAAAGCATAGTCTCAGCCAGAAGATGTCGGTGACATCAAAAATGTCCAAAGCGGACATGTCTAGATCTCTTGATGAGCGAGAGCAGGAGCTCAAATCTTTAGAAACGATGATGAATGAAGGAGTTCGGTTTTTAGATGTTGGTGACCCATTTCCAGACTTTACACTTGATTCTCAAGTTGGTAAAATTGATTTTCATGATTTGATTGATGGTAAATGGGCACTTGTAGTAACATTTGGTAGTGCGTTTGATCCAGTAGCAACTACTGATATAGGAATGTTAAGTCGCATGGAGATGGAATTAGAGGCACGTAATATTCAAGTTGTATGTATTGGTAATGATACTTTACCAAATTATAGAAGATGGATAAGAGACATTGAAGAAATTCAAGCTGTTCGTGTTAATATTCCATTAATGAGTGATACAGATAACATGAAAAATTTACGTATGTTAGGTTGTGCTAAATATTATCCTATTGAAGAAACAGTCAAACATACAGCATCTGGTGCATTTTTATTAGATTTGGATAGGAATATAAGATATAGTAGTAGATATGGATCAACAGTTGGTAGAAACTGGTATGAAGTATTGCGAACATTTGATGCTTTACAACTTACAACGAATTCAAAATGTGTTTGCCCTTCGAATTGGGGTCAAGGTCAGGATATCATATTAAGCACAGATATTACAAAAGATGAAAGTACATTATTTAGATTCACAGAAATTAAGCCTTGGTTCAAAATTGCTCCTTGTTTAGAATAATTGTAACTATTGAAATGTCAGTGTCAATTTAGTGACAATGTTATATATATGTTATAACATCTGTGTTTTTTTTGTGTCGAGTAAGAGATATTCGATAAGTTCATTGTGTTTATTTTTATATATAAGGTATTTCTTTCTGTATATACACTCTCCAATACTCTCATATCATATCATATCATATCATACCCTCTTTTCCTTCTTATTTTCCTCACTACTTAAGTTTATTATAGTTCATCGAGTGGATTGTCTTGCATTGCTAAAGGACTTCTTGCATTCTTGAGAACTTGCAATTTAGAATTCATTTGTTGTGGGGCGAGATACTTCTTTTCTCCTGTATCTTTCTCACCTTTCTTTAGAAGGACATTCTTGTGTGCGATGTTATGATGATCATAACCGAGGCGAGCAGCTTTAGCAGCAAGTTTTGCATCAATGACTGCACCATCACCAGCAGGAGCACAACGGAATCTAAGATACAATGCTGCAAAACATAACATTGTTAAACTGAAGACACCAACACCAAAGTAAAATGTAATACTCAATACAGAGGGTTCAAAGATACGGTAAATGTACACAGCTCCAGCATTCTCAGTGTTAGCGGTTTTCCCAAATTGTTCTGGAGCAGATGAAACAACATATGTATCATGTACTAGAACTTGTAAACCAAACCCACCACCTTCGCCAGAATTCATAGCAATCAAATCATCGCTCCAACTACCATCACCATACAAGTCACCTACAGTGGATGTACCGTAAACCCAGACTTTGTTATCATTACCACCAACAGCAAAACGTGTTCCATACACACCTACGGTTTGACCAAACTGTTGATAATCTTTAGTTCCTTTCACTGTACATCTATCTTTTACTACAAAACTTTGATCAGTGCTTCCATCATAGTTCCAAATCGTAACTTCTCCTTGGAAAGTGGTCTGTTGTCCGTCCACGATCTCTGCATGATCCCCGACAATTATAGACTTGTCAGTCATTGATATTGCATAACCAAAACGACCTTCGGATCTTTTACCAACAAAAGGATTTGATGCACCCGCTTCAGTTACAGTAATTGCTGTTCCACTCCACAAATTAGTTGTACCGTCACGTCCATAAACGAACACTTCACCGGCATCACCATTGATAGGAGCTTGTGGGGCACCAATTGCAAGAAAAGAATTTGTTATTGACAAAGACCAACCAAAAGTTTTCACTTTGGTATTTCCATTTAAGATGAGATCTGGCACAGTGTTGAATTTAGTTTTGTCTCCATTTGGATTTGCAATTCTTGTATATAAATATACCAAACCTTTGGCAGCATTGGCAGCACATGCTGCAACAACAAAAGTATCACCACTTAATGCAACAGCACAACCATAATGATCATTATTACCAGTTTTGATAGCATCATTACTACTAGGGCATGTATTCTGATAAACTCCAGAATTGCAAGGTCTATCAGTATCTTTAGCTATGAAATATTGAATCATATCAACCTCCCCAGACCACGCTCCCTTTCCATCTCTTTTAAATAAAAGAGCAGCATTCGTTTTTTCACACCCTACGCCTATATTACTTGTAGTCATAGCTACACCACTTCCCATGCCATCAAGTGCCCCTTTCTGATTACCAGCAAGATTAGCACTTTGAGCAACTGTATAAGTAAATATATGATTGTTCTTCTTACCTTCTGTAATAAAATCACCTGATTTAGAATCTCTATAGTATACTTTTAAATACCCTTGACCAGGTAACCAACCAAAATTTTTACCTGTTGTATCTTTATTTGCATTGTCTGGTTTGTTATTCATAGCAGTAATAACAAATTCATCCCCTGCTGCTGCTAATGCTGAACCAAAATTACCCCATCTTGTTCCACCACTATATGATATTGCTGGTGGATACTCTAATGGGTCAGCAGCATAAATACTACCTAAAACAGCTATTAATACAATGAACATGAATACTTGAGACATTATGTCAGGAAGAAACTTTTACTGAGAAACACCAGGAGATTGAGTATTAAATGTGTAACTTTTGCAAACTTTCTTACGAAATACGGTAATATACACCTTTATTATTTCGTTCGACTAACAACTTCTTGAAGTACAAGAGACTCTATGGAAGTTGACTGATTACTGAACTAGTCCCCACAAGTAGGGGACACCATGAACCTTCTTTGAAAGATTTCAAGACCTTTCTTTTCTTTCTTCAATGTGGAACTACAGAAATATGCACTTTTTTAATTAAAATTAAAGTGAAAGCGGATTTCGTTGTCAAATTCATGAGAAATTGAGGCAATTCCAATGCTACCTCATTATTTCAATGTTATTTTGTTACTTTTCTTTATATTGGAATGTTTTGTTGCTAGTAATGTTAATGATAATAGGGGTGATAAGTTGCGTATTGTTGAAGAAAATGCTCTTCCTGGTTCTAATGACTGGTTTCAACCGTATATACATGGTAATAAGGCTGCATCTCATTCTTCAAGTAATATTAGTAATGAAGTACATGATATACATGCTATGTCACTCGAGGGATTTACAACTAGATTTAGCGTATCTCCAAATGAAACAATTTCATTCAAAGTTGATCATTGTTTTAAAAAAGAAGACAATGATTATGGGAATGGGAAATCTTATGATTTTACTTTGAGGATATATCGTTTAGGCTACTATGGAGGATTAGGTGCAAGACTCGTAGAAACATTATCACTAGATATTAATAATATGAAGAATATGAAGAATATGAAGAATATGAAGAATATGAAAGTGAATATGAAAGACTTGCATAAATACAAACATAAACGACATTCATTTCTTCTTAGTGATGCAAAGGAATATTTTCATACACAACCAGAATGCAATTATGAATCAAATACACATACAGTGGATTGTATGAATTGGAAAGAGAGTGCAAAATGGAAGGTACCATTTGATTCTGTGTCTGGTGTATATATTGCAATTCCACGAGGTGAGTTATCCTCATCTTCTCAGCAGCAGAATGAAACACTAATACTCATCGGGCACTACATTCCGTTCGTGGTGAAAGCAACCCCTGGGACATCAAGCAGCCTACTAGTGAAAACCAGTGACTTGACTTGGGTAGCTTATAATAAATATGGTGGGTATAATTTGTATGATGGTCCACAAACATCTCAAAGAAACAAAGGACCTGAAAGTGAGACGTTTGTCAATCGCGCTACTGTGGTCTCCTACAACCGACCTTGGCATAACAGATTAACATACCCTCGTGGTCAGCAACAAAACTTTGTAATGCATACAGAGTATCCCCTCATATATTGGCTAGAACAGCACAATTACGATGTCACCTATGCAAGTAGTAGAGACTTCGAACAAATGTTTTCATTGGAATATAGTGGTGACAGCAGCAGTAGCAGCGGCAATGGAGGTGGAGATGAAATGAAAAATAATCAGATATCTGCATTTTCACGATACAAAGTATTTGTCAGTAGTGGACATGATGAATACTGGACTGCACGTGGCCGTGCTGTATTCACAGCAGCCAGGGATCATGGAGTACATCTAGTGTTTATGTCTGGTAATGAAATGTACTGGCGGGTAGCATGGGATGATATGAGTGCAAATCAGGAAGCAGGTAATAGTAATAGTGTCGATATTGTATCTAAAAGCAAAGTACAAGGAAAAGGACATACGCATAATATTATGGCAGAATATCGTCAGATTGTGTGCAGGAAACACTCTTTACAGATGAAGGTTGAGGCAACTCTAGGTTCTATTTGGGGTTTGGACGATCCGGACAGCTGGACGGGAACTTTCATGGATCCAAGACAGCCTAATTTTGAACAACCTTTGTCAAAGTTTCATACCGTACCAAAAATGTATGGTATACACAAGCCTCAACATTCTCTTACTGGACAAATGTACTTAGTTAACGCTTATCGTAACGACCCGTTGGAGGTACCTCCAGAATTTTCTCGATTAAGATTTTGGCGTCACACCAGTATTTCTTCTTCTTTAAGAAAAAACAAAGGACATCATATGAAAAGAACACGGAAGGAAATATATCGCACATCTGCTGGGATTCTTGGTTATGAATGGGATGTTCAAGTTCCAGATGAGTACAGCCCTCCAGGACTTGTTGCTTTCACAAGGACTAAAGTAGACATCACAAAACAACTTATGCAAGCTTATGGTGCAGCTTATAAAGGCTCTGGCTCGATTCGACATGCTGTCACGCTTTATAGGCAACAAAAATCTGGAGCAATGGTGTTTTCCACTGGTACATGCCAATGGTCTTGGGCCCTCGCACCACTACACGACTACAACTGGAACTTAGGATATGTTCCGTTGGATTGGAATCTGCAGCAAGCTACAGTTAATATCCTTGCAGATATGGGTGTGCAACCACTGTCACCTTGGAGTTATTCAAAATCAAACGTAACCATAGCAAAACCTACTGTGTCAACCCAAAAACCCCGTAGCATGGTCATCTGGCCCAAAAGAGGCATACGTGTATATGTCCGTGCAGAGAATGAGCACGAAGAGGATCCTTGGGGCCTTTTACCACAAAAACAAAGAATTGTGATGGAACATGCAAGTTCAGAAATCAAAATCAAAGGGGTTGCACATGCATCTGACGGAACAGAAGTTGCTACAGTTGAGGTGTCTGTCGACGACGGGCTAACGTGGGGTGTAGCGAGAGGTCATGTGCATTGGGTATTTCCTCTCAAATTACATTTTGGCACCGGAAAGGGGAAGGAAACTAAGACGACAAAGTGTGATGATGGAAAGTCACAGTCAAATATTTACGATAGCTTTGTTCCTAAAACGCGCTTGGGCGAGTATGATGCTGACTGCGGGAAAGATCGCATATTCCCTACTTATTCATTACCGACATATACCAATGTAGAGCAGAGGAACAATGATACCAGCGCAAGTGATAATGCTGACACTGGCATTAGTCCTACCATGTACATTACCTATCATAACGGAATACCCAGGTATAACTTAGATGTGTGCTTGTATGATGTTAACAAAGTTAAAGTTGAAGAGAAATGGGAAAAGGAAAAGGAAAAAAACGAAGTTGTCAACCACAACACAGAACAAGTGGTGCGAATACTAAGTAGAGCCACTGATGATCTGGGTTGGATGGAACAAACTAAACTACCCCAATCGGCCAAGTCACAACAACGTCAACAACAACAACTGCATGAGCTTCTCGTGGTTTGTCCAAAAGTGGTCAGTAACCAAAGTAACCAAAGTGACCAGTGACCAGTGACCATGAAGTCAGATGAAGTCAGTCGATATTATATTTATTTTAAATATTGTTTAACATGTAAATTAATTGTATATTAATTGTAAAGAGTGTCTGTAGTGTAGCATCGTTCTTTACAGAATCGAGGATCAAACTTCTTGTTACTCGAACACCTTAAATCTGTTATCTCACTTTAAAGAAGCAAATCATGATATGCTAAATTGTAAAATTATGAATTAGGAAGTGGAAGAGAAAAGAAAAACAACTGATCATCGATTTTTGTTTACAAATTACAGTTACAGTAGTTTCAACTTCTACACCATAAAAATGTACATTTCATTGATATCAGATAGAAGACCTACTAGACTGTGAATCCGCAACAATCAAAGACGTACTTTCCATCGCTGTTTGCATACAGGTCTTTCCAAATTTTACAATTATAGCATCTCAATTTCCTGCTTGTAGTGCAAACATGAGTAAACTTAGAATTAAGATTGAAATTAGAATTAGAAATAGAATTAGAAACAGTAGGAGTTATCTGCCCTGCTACACCAGTCTCAGTGTCAGTGTCTGTAAGAATAGGTGCTGGTACATCACTTCCAAATAGCTTCTGTCTCTTTTGAGTGTGACTCACAATTTCATGAACTTGCTTGGTGACAGTTACCTCTCTCCGGAAGGCATCCCTGGCAGCTACTGCTTTCTCCTGAGTGGAGAAGGTGCCAATATGAATATTGACGGTATACTTGCCAGTTGTTTTATTGTAGTAGACACTCTTTTCCTTTTGTGCTTGCTGATCAGCAGTATTTACATATACATCTAATCTTTCATCTTCATTTTTATCTGCATATTTCTCTTCACACATATTCACTGTATGTACAGGAGTATTGAAATCTTCAAGTTCATGGTGGTATGGTACAGCTTTTCTTTGCTCATCCACCTCCTGATCGGAAATATCACCATGATCTACATCTTCTCCATACACAATTATATTAGGGGGTACACAAAGTGGATACGGGACTATCAACATGTCACTGGGATCGAGGTTTCTCTCAATACAATCAAATATCATGACTATCAGGAACTTCTAATGACTAACTGCCTTTGTTATCGGCGTTGTTCTTGAAATTGTTTAGAAAATCAGAAAATCACAAATGATGTGAATGGGAACAGATGGTTGGTGAACTCACGTGACCCGGGAAACTATAGAGCTATCCCAAACTTCCTTTAATCCCACAGTTCCCATTGAGAGCTCTTTTCTCGCACTTATAGTTAGTATACACTCGTAGTAGTCTCAATTGGGTACACTGTGGTATTAATTTACACTATTGCCTTTTAAGAATGCAAAATACTATTATTTTCTTGTGTTTACTCGTCCTTTTGGCCACCTCTTGTCATGAATGTGTAGAATTTGTTGAGATTGCATCGATTCCTTTAGTTGGTGCTTATAATACAACAGCCGAGAATAATACCAAAGTAACATTAGAACGTATTAAGGAGATTGCTGTTGCAGCAAAACGAAATGATGTATCTATTGTTATCTTTCCAGAAGCTATCCTTTGGTGGTTCTTTTCAAGAGAAGAAGCACTTGCATCTACGCTTGTCTCAGAATTTACATTAGTAAGTAATGGAACAACAAGCAATGGGGAAAAACTAAATCCATGCAAAACACAACCTAATACAATTCTTGGTGCTGTAAGTTGTTTGAGCTCAGAGGTGGGTATCACATTAGTTGTGAATTTAGCAACACGCACGAATGCACTTCTATACAACACTGCCATTGCATCAGGACCCACCGGAATAGTGCTTGCATCATACCGTAAAATGCATGTTTATGGCTCGTCACCGCAATTTGACGCACCTTCATCAGGTGATTTGTCATTTTTTCGTACATCCAATGGGAATACACTTGGACTTCTTGTCTGTGTTGATTTGGAGTTCATGGAACCTTTAAATGCATTACTAAAAGTAGTTCCAGATCTAACAGCACTTGTGATACCAGCAAGTTGGAGCAATACCCCTCCCTTGAGTTTCAGTGTGCTTTATCCCCAAGGATTGTCTCGGGCAATTGAAGCAAAAACTGGAAGAAACGTCACTGTCTTATTCGCTAATTGTGGACAAAACAGTGCATGTTGGGGTGCTGGGGCATATAAGTCAGGTTTTTCTATCGGGAAAGAAGCAAGTGCCGCACCTTCAGAAGGTGAGTATCACGGTGTGATCAAAGTGCCACTTCATTCTACAAGTATAAGTTTCTCAGATACCAATGAAAATTTATATAAGCTAAGTCTGAAACCAAGCAAAAAGACCGAATTAGAAGCTGTCGTTGAAAATATAGATTGTATCATTCCCTTCTACGGTACTGGGAAATGTTCGCGAATGATTGGAGATGCTGGTCGTGTAAGTGCCAGAACAACAGGAATAACAGATTCCATGGGTAATGGCAATAGTGTTCTCTGTGAGGCAGTATTTTCAACTCCAACGTTGAAACACATTAACAATACAAGTGGTATACCTGTATTAGTTGCAATGGATGTACAATTTGGCGGCTATGAGACCCCCACTCCTTTGCATTTGATTGCATGTTCTGTGTTCATGTGTAAAGACACGAATACGAACATGGTAGGTAATGATTATGATAATGGAAGTTATAGTGGCAAAGCATTGAACTGCATGGAAGGTTACAATGACATCGGATACAGCGATATGTATATTCAGATGATGCACTCCCACGATGATAAGGATAAATGGCAAGTACTGCCACTCGTCGGTACCTCCAGTGGACATACCATGGAAGGCGACCGCTGGGTTTGGCAGCAACAGGATCAGCTAACACATCTTTCAATGTCAACTATTCATATCAGTGGAGATGATCTAGGCACTGCGACAATACTTGGAATTGAACAAAATCAGTAGATGAGAGGATGTGTGTGATGTGTGACGTGTGTACGTGTGAAAGATATAGATTGTTCAATAGTGGTAGGATAGTGATAGTGATTGTATTTGTATTTTTGAGATAATTACAAATTAATAGATTTACATGTATACATTTACATCGAAGACATTCACATAGATTCTCTATTAAATTGATGCTACGCGGTAGGCTTCTTCGTAGACCAATTCTATAGTTTCTCGTGAAAACCCATCGAAGTCATCATTTTCACCCGTTACCCTCTTGAGTCCATGCTTGGAAAAGTATGAAGTCACCTCTCTTCTTGCCTTTGTAGCGACGATCCTCTTGTTTCCAATGCTCATTTCGTTATGAAAGTTTTCACAGTATGTGTCGATGATATGCAGTGGGTAACCAAGTACATAGCCATTCCATCCACTGTTATATATTTGTCCATCCTCCTCGCGGGAAATATCTTCTTGTGCTCCGTTATAGTTTGGATATGGGACAGGATGAAGTGCTTGTGCTTGACCAACGGGCTGCAGAGCCATAGCTAGCGCCTTGTGCGCAGGACGAAACAATAGTAGTGTTGAATCGGATCTGTAAGTAGACACATGTGATAGTATCCCAGGGTTGGCTACACCAGTGATTGCTCTGACTAGTGCACGTACGAATGGATGTCTGTATTGCTTGTCAGAGGGAGAGTCGTACTGAATCATCACTACTGGTTTCAGTCCATGTAAGAGGCACACGAGTTCAGCTGCGTACACTAGTGGTTCTGGCACAAGTGGTCGACTATGATAAAAAAAACAGTTTGAGACACCCAAATTGGAACTGGAAGAGGACTGTGAATTGTCGTCTTCTTGGTGGAGAGGGGCCAGCTCCAACATGTGCTCGATATAATGCAACAACTTGCCTCCAATAGGCTCCCATTGTACTACATCAAATACATCGTTGCTACCAATGCTGCCGTCTCGAACTTGATGTGGGCGTTCTAATACTGCATTATCTGTATTTAATTTTGATTTCAACAGCCCAGTATCCTCCTCAAGGGGGGAAATATTCATAGCACCTCTGCGATCTGCGAGCCACATTTTATAAAATGCTCCCTTCCCTGCAACTTTACTGCCTACCGATTCACATCTCAATAGTGTTAGTTGAGTAGATAGAGATAATCCATTGTGAGGCCCCGATAACCAGGCCCATACATAGTGCCCAACGTCTTGCTCATACAGATAGCTTGAGTAAACTGGATTTGGTACATCGAGTTTTTCGCTGCTTGGAATTGAGACGGCATCAACGTAAGTCTCTTTAGTTCCCGTTTTCTTTACATGGCGAGATAAAATACGCCATCTGTGCATACTTTCTTCTGTAGATACTTCATGTACAAGCCACCCCTCAGATCCCGCCCCTCCTCCAGGTGAGACATCATGCAGTACTTTCACATCTTTCAAAGACTGCCAAGAGCCATCCAATAGCAGTGTAACACCGTTACATCCTACGGCAATTTCTGTTTGGTAGAACTTCTTACCACTACCTCCATTTGAAATGAAAAGTTCTACTTGATATAGCAATACCTGGGGCGAACCCAACGCTGGCCACCATAATTGTTGAACCACGTCTGTGTCTGTACCTGCGTTTTCAACACATTGTAAGCTCATTTCATGCTGTTCTACCCAATTACTTCCTAATAACCAATGCCAATGTGATATCTTATAAAAGCTTTCATTTGCTGGAACTGGTGAAAGTTCTGGAGCTGATGCTTTTGCATGAATATGACCGCTGTCAGTACCAGGGGCTACACCTCTATTCACTATCCAAGTGCCACCTTCACCTAAATTCGTTGGTGCAACATAAGATAGCAAATCTTCCCCATTAGAATAAACAAAGCGTCCATTTGCAAGTTTTGGAATTGTAACTCCAGATACATCATCCGTTTTGACTGTGAATACAGGATCATGAAGATGCCAATCTCCAGTATTAACTCCTTCTTTGGGTATCTTTTCAAATGTTATTGTGGTACATAATGCATGCCAATTGCGAGAACGTGATATTATGCGTATATTTAAATGTGAATATTTTACTTTTGATGTATCTACTTTATGAAATTTGGCACTCACAAAGCCTGATGTAATTGGAAGTTCCACATTAGCGCATACATCATTCAAACCAATCACAACTTTGCATCCCAATAGAAAAATGCAACTGAAAAGCAAGCATGTATAATTTGGACCCATATCTATCCAACTATGAAGCACTTTCAGTTCTTTGATTGGAGGTTCCCACCAAATGTTTGAAACACATCAACCGGATACGACTTGTTAGTTGTGATTTGGGAAGTTTGTAATTGCAGATTCATTCAAAACGTGCATTGGTGTGGTTTTAATATACGAAAATTGAACTATTAATTAATATTGGAGCGCAAAAAGCCGCTAAAACATAAATTTCCAAAGACCACTTAACGATCAATACAATGTCATTTAGAGAGCTTCGCAACTTTACTGAGATCATGCGATCGCTTGGATATCCTCGTCTTATATCTATGGAGAATTTCCGTAAACCAAATTTTGAATTAGTAGCAGATATTCTTTATTGGATGGTTAAACTTTATGATAATGAGACAACTATATCAGATAGAGTTGATTATGAAAGTGATCGTGTTGAATTTTTAACAGGTATTGCATCATTAATGGCTTCGAAAGCACGTCTCAAGCTGAATACAAAAAAGTTATATGCATCAGATGGACGTGCTGTACAAGAAATGCTGAAACTAGCAAGTTTACTATATAAAGCTACAGTTAAAGGTGCTGTTGCTGTGGGGTCAATAGATGATGAAAATCCATCACCGCCACCAATTAAAGTACAAGAAGTAAAGATAACACGTGCACTTGCAAGTGAAATTACACAATCTGGTGCAAAACTTTCAGATTGTCTTGCACATGAAACACAAGACAGACCAGAACGTGTCAAAGCATTACGATTTTTAGATTCTGCTGGTGCTAGTAGTGAAAATAGCAGAGAACATGCTTTTATTGAGCGTAGTATTAAGGAGTTAATTGATAGAACACGTCAAACAGTTGAAGATCTTCGCAAAGAATCAGATGAATTATCAGCAGATGAGAGAAATATTGAAGTTAAAATACGCAAAAAACAAGAAGAATTAGAACGAACAGAAAAGAGATTGAAATCTTTAGAAAGTGTTCGACCTCAATTTATGGATGAAGTACAGAAATTAGAAAAAGAACTACAAAGACATTACGATGTTTATATTGAAAAATTCAGAAATCTTAATTATTTGGAGCATGAACTAGAGAAGTATCACAAAGCAGAACAAGAACGTAAAGAGGAACATGAAAGACGGTTGAAAAAGATGCGTGAACGTTTGTTAAAGGAAGAAGTAGATTTACTTAGAGGTGAAGGTGCTGATTATCAACCACAATCTAAGGGGCGCACCCCAGAAAAAGCTGGTGCAAAGTTTGATAACGATTCAAAAGATTATGGAACTACTAGCCGATCCGCTAGGGATGCACATGCTAGAGCGAAACAAGCAGTAATTGACGAAGATTCTGATGATGATGATCTGGATGATGACGACGATGATGATATTAGTGACGACGATGATGACGATAGTTCAGGAAGCGACGAACACTTCTAATTTTAATTTTAATTTATTTCTCTATTTCAGCGCAGGGCGCGCAAACATAGTACATATCCCATGCATAGCCCAGGGACACTTACATTAGTAACATAAAAATAATTGAATTATGTACATATACATATACAAATACCATCATAACCTTACAACTATACATATACATATACAACTTCATTTTACAACTGCCTGCTCAACTTAGACAACTTAGAAACTTAGACTAGTAAAACAGTTTATTGTCGCACATCCAGTTTCCCCTTGTTTGCCAACTCAAAGCGGATCTATTTGCAGGGGTGCATGAAATACCATACAACATATTATCACTTTTCAAACCATAAATTGCTGCATACCTTGAAAATGCACTGATGGGTCCTCCAGGCTCAACTTTCGCAAAACCTGCTTCTCTGACTTTCGTCGCATCAGAGTATTCGTGCCACAAGTCATATTCAGGTTTCTCTACAAACTTGAGTGATTGCAAAACAATAGAATCACTTAGACTGAGAACAAACCACTGTACAAATGTACTTACAGCACAAATATGTGCACCCCCATGAGTACTATGATCTACATGACAAGATTTGAGTGGCACTAGACTAACAGGCCAGTTTACTGTGTTGTTAATTTGCATTGCTGTCGCAGCATTATCACTAGCAACATATATTATAGCATCAGCTTTATCTGCTCCTGAAATCATGGCAGCTTTTCGTGCGCATTCTGCGCAATCAACAGGACTTTCTAAACTGTAATCATCCGCAAAAGAAGTTCCTTTCCATTTCCGTTTTCCAGAGGTATCGTAAAGGCACTGGTTTTCTGATCCACCACCTTTGAAGCTGGCATCGCCACAACGAAAATGAATACTAATTAATCTAGTACCAAAATTATTAGTAGCTGGAGTTGGGTTCACATTAGACGAACTATGCGGTGAAGATAAGCCGTGATTCACCATCCACTGGTCTACCTGTGTCCACATATTCTTCGATGGCCACATCACTAACCTTAAAAGACAACCTCCTACCTCGTACAAATCTGTAGAAGATTCTATACCAAGAGTTACTTTCAGTTCTTCTTCTATATTCAAACCAGGACGGATTGCCCATCTACATAAGTAGGATCTATTTCCACGATGTTTCACTACCTTGGCCTTATTGGAGGCAGAGTCTAATGCACACGATTTAGCACTTGCCTTGGGATTCACACACCCATGTATAAAAGAGATATCTGTATTATACTCATCTTTCCACCCACTCCATGCCCAATCCTTCCAGTGATATACAGATCCATCTGTACTGCTTGGATGGTATGGTACAAAAACATCCTGAAATGCTCGATCTGCTGCTATCAAGAAGCGTCTTTTAGTACGCGAAGCATAAGCTATAGCTGTTACAAGACCGGCCAAACGATCTCCTAATCCTCCATTACTACCTAACCCATGCTCTGCAAATGAATATATCAGATATTGATCAGACTCACTTGGTGGCTTATTCAATAGGTTTACATGTTGTTTCACAAACGGATATTTACTGCAACTATCATGAAACCTTTTTGTAAAACTACTTTCTGCTTTACTCGAGTATTTTGCTTTGCAGCACAATAAAATTGACAGCAACACAAAGATAATTGGAGCAGATTTACAAAATACTATATTCATCTTCAAAAGCAATTCAATGCAAATTTTATTACACAATTCATAAATTAAACTGTATTTTACTGCTTTGAGAATGCATTTCTGTTCAAAAAACCATTTAAAAACCTTAAAATGGAGGACTCAAAATTACGAATGGATAGTCATTTTTCAACCTATTTTAGATTAAGGTTTAAAGATGACCGAATGCAGTCTCCCTATGTACGAGCTTACACCTGAGCTAGCTACTCATATTGATTCATTTCATCAGTATATTAAAGATGAAGTGCAGCAGATACTACCAGAAAGATCCATTTGCAATAATTCTACACTCATTCGTCCTGATTACCCCCTCAGTGAACTATGGAATAGT
>JACKZZ010015966.1_pt1 | contig 15605 bp, 1 predicted proteins | sample 8027871 | NCBI WGS metagenome assembly JACKZZ01 (sample SAMN15724774, study PRJNA655200) | protist metagenome | isolation source: fluorescence activated cell sorting (FACS) single amplified genomes of... | place: USA: West Boothbay Harbor, Gulf of Maine | collected 2000-07-19
CTGTCTGAGCGCAGATGTATTGAAAAACGTCAAATTCCAAGTATGCAAGGTGTGCCAGCCTCAGGACGATGTCGATCGTAAACTAGGCTCAGGAAACTCAGCAGACAATGTCAAATCCAAGTCCAGGCTGAACTCGGTGCATTTTCTGAGGATTGGCAACGCAATCGTCCTCCCCCTCTCCAAAATTGCGCAAGGAGGATTTGGAAGGATTTATGATGTGCTGTGGAAACCGGTCGAAACGATGGAAGCAGCGGATTTAGATTCAGCTTCTCTGAACGGGCCAGAGTCCATTCAGAAGATGGACCTCTCAAACTTCACTCCCGCCGCTCTGAAGCTCGTGCCCTTCGAGAACCAGTCACAGAAAGAAATGTGTAGCAGGGAGATATCGATATTGTCGATGACAAAGTCTAAATCACCTAACCAGTTACATACCAAATCGCTTAGAACTGATTCAAATTGCAACTCTTTCGCCAACAGCGTGGTCAACATGTACGATTATGAGGTTGTTTACGCTGGACCAGGAACCGGATCATCATCATCATCATCACCTGGTACAAAAAATTTTAAAACAGCTGGGCCTGGGCCTGGCCTCATGACTGGTATGACTGGCACGAAAGGAGCTGGCCTGATGCTTCTTGAGCGTGCTCACTGTTCACTGCAGCAGTACCTCGAAATTATGTGGCAGGGATTTAATGCTCAGAGTCAGAGTCAAGACGATTTAAATCAAGCAAAATCTGGCTCAATGACAAACAGTAACTCAGGAGGTAATTTACATGATCAGAACTCTGTAGCCCAAACCTCAGAAGGGTTTGTGCCCCTCGAACCGCTTCAAATTCCGCATCAAAACAGTAAGCGTAGCATTCTAACTTCCCGACACTCAATCGACCTCGTGGAAAAAATAATGCTTCAAATGGCTGTCGCTGTGGACTGTCTTCACAAAAAAGGAATCCTTCACGCTGATTTGAAGACCGAAAATTTCCTGGTGTTTTTGGCCGATGTAACTGAGAGTAACAGTAACAGTTCAGAGAACTTAGTACAGTCTGAGTGCTCGAATAGTAATTTGAATGTATCTCAAGATGCTGGTAGCAATTTATTTGCAGCGCTTGATAGTGACAGTGGCACTGGCTGTCACACCATGGAGTCTATTTTTGATTCGAAGAACATCCAAATTAAAGTCGCCGACTTCGGCATTTCTCAGTGCCTCCAGGGCTATGGATGGTACGAAGATGAAAACTGTAACATGAATGGTCCAGGACCAGGAACAGACTCAGGTGCTCAGGCTGTTACAAATCAGCAACAAGTAAATCAGAATCTTGATAATTCAGAAATTCGAAGGCTTGACCAAGTTCAAAACAGTGTAGGTAGGTCCACAAACCACGTTTCAAAGATAAAGATCCGTAGGCGGATAGGAACGGTTTGTTACATGGCTCCGGAAGTGATTTGTCCGAGGCTTGCTGTAAACAGTCCGAATATGGTGGGGCGGGGAATTGATGTGTGGAGCTTGGGGATATGTTACTATTTGGTGCTTTATAACAGGTTCCCAACAAAGCACGACGGCAACACCATCACCGAAATCATGTTCGCCATTCAGGACCGAAACACCAACATAGAATTTCCGAAAGAATTTGAGTGGAAGTGGAAAAACACGGTACTAGGCTCAAACCCAGTCACAAACCTAGTAACAAACCCAGCTGTGAAAGGGGTGAAAGGCTTACAAAGTGTTACACTTTACCACAACCGCTACCAAAATCTCATTAATGTCCTCAGAGGTTGTTTGGATTACTACGCGGACAGCAGGAGATGGACCGGGATTGAGGTGAGAAACGCGTTGGTACGGAAAGATGTTACTATGAGCCGCATGTTGCTCCTAGAAAAGCACCGAGAGTGGAAGAGAGTGCAAGCTGAGAGGGAGAAACAACTTGCATCGGCTAAATTGAAAAAACTTGGTATGCGGAATTCAGGAGACAGTAAAGAGACTTCAGACTATTTTGATTTCAGTTTTTCCGAGCAGCAGACCACGTACATGCTGGACAGAATACCTGTGGAAATCGTGCAGGAGGGGGAAGGGGTGAGGGGGAGTGATGATGTCAACAAGAAATCTGGGCAGAGTGGTGATGATGTCCCCAGTGTAACAACTGACGTCGCTAGTGACAGTCACAATACTGTCTTACCAGGTGACAGTGACTCTGAATCGAAGTCGAAGAACCAAATGGTCAGCGATACTCATCACACCGTGGATAAGCTAGCAGAAGGTGCTAAAGATGAATTTAAGTACACCGATGAAGGAGACGCACAACGTTTAATAGACTCAAACGAGTCTAAAACTAAATTAGACTCAAACGTCGACGAGTCAGAGTCTAAAACTCATATGAGTCCGTTGGTACTAACGGCGATCATTGTCGTAAGTCTAACAGTGGGTCTCACGATACTCGGTTTCTTTTTCTATATCGTCTATGCATTCATCGGGACTGGTTGTACCTTTACTTCGTGTTTTCTTCCACTTGGAGCGATTGTGACGTCTAATCCAAGCTGTGCCAATAATCCATTTGCTCGGTTTCTTGGACTCGGTAATGATACAGTAACCCCGCCTAATGATACAGTAACACCGCCTAATGATACAGTAACACCGCCTAACACAGTAACACCGCCTAACACTGTCACTTCAGACTCAGAGCCCAAAGTCTCCGAGCAGACTCCGAATCCAGAGAACCAGGAGAGACCGCCTGACCCTATGGAACCACCTCAAGGGCGGCTATATGGCGGCAGCTCAGCACAAGTATTAAGTGGCGAAGCCTCAGGGTCCGGCTCTCTCGGCAAATCTTTTAATCCTGATGTAATACCAGCATCTGGTTCAACTTCTAAATCGGATGAGGCTTTAAATTTAGTACATAAAGAAGGTAATTTAAATGAAGTGACGGTCCAGGGCAACATAATTGTCAAGCCTCAGAGTCAAAGGATTCAGCCTCAGTTTACAAATCCCCGTGGTTACTCTTACCCTGCCCACCTCAAATCCGATGAGCTGCAAGTCGCTGTTTGTGGTCCTGAAGTTTGGGCTGAGGTTCGAAAAGTGAAGAAGAATTTAGCAGTAAAACGGGGGGAAAAGGACTTGTTAATACTGTATAATAATGAAGCACGCTATGGAAAGGCCATGTTTGAAATGTTGAATGATATATATCTAAACGATGTTGACGAGAGTGCTGGGGAGATTCGACACGAAGTGTGTCGAACCCACGATCCTAAGGTGACGAACATATATTCCGCTAATTTCGAGTTCCAAGACCTGCTCGGTCAACAGAATTGGGAATTTTGGGAACGTACTGTCATTGATAAACCCTACGAAGAAATCGGGCAACAGCTCATGGTCAAGATCGGGATGCAGTTTAAACCAACCGAGATTAGTTTAACAAACAAATTTCATACTAATAACAGGCTAGGTGGGGAATTTAACAGTTTTGTCTCTTTCCACCGCTTCATGTCGGATTTTGTCAGTTTTTACGATAAGGAGGAAATACGACGATCGAAATTACCTCCGATTCGAGATAATTACCGCAGTAACGATCATCGTAATGCTTATGTAATGACAGATTCAGGTCCTGGTCTTGCTTGTGTCAAGCGTCTGAAAAGGGAGCTACAGGAGAAAAAAGACGCTATAATTTTGTTAAAGCGAAATCTTTTAGAGAACGACGATAATCATGATAACCACGGTAACTTGGAAAAAAGTTTGAACGAAGTCTCGATGATGGTAGACCGTGACGAGCTGCAATACGAAAGATTTTATGGAGATGATTTTAAAGAAAATGCGGAGGCAGCCCTGTCCAGAATGTCTGACTCTAAGACTATGTCTGATTCTGAATTCAAGAAAAAGTTTCGTTCTCATGACATAGACTTAGATTTAATCCAAGACTACATACATCATGATTCAACTATCGCGACATCGTTTCAAAGAAAACAAAAATGTATACTGCTGTCTGACACAGACCGTGAAACCAAAAGAGTTGATCTACTACTTCTGGCTGAAACTGAATTAGCAAAGGTACAAAGACGGCTTAATAAAATAAAAGCACAAGAAGACAATACAACTGAGCCAAGTGGAAGTTCGAGTTCAAATCATTATCAGGCTGCAGGCTCAGAAAGTGATATTAAGTCCAAGATCTTAAGCAAAACGACCGGTGTGTTCATGAGGCTGATTGATGAGCGTATCCTTGAGTTAGATGCTACTGACAGTGTCCCAAAAGACCAGAAGTACTACTATTTTCCTATAGAGAGGAATGAAATAGGAAAAAAGCCTATTAGTATACGAAGGTCCTGGAACGGAGCTTCAGAAGGTCCCCAGGCCCCCTGGATAGAAAGATTGGGGGCAGAAGAGTCATACAAGAAGCTGTTTACCATGAACGGAATAAAACAAAGAACGAACAAACTTGCCGCTGACAGGGCGCTGTCAAACGATCTAGATTCAGAACGACAATCTCGCGGAAATAATATTCCAAGTTCATATAATATGAGAACATTGCCAGAATCGTATATGGGTCACAATCGGGGTTCAAGAGGGCCCAAGGGACCAGGTCGAAATTCTCTCTCTGATGGAGACAAAAAGAAGACAATCGAGACAGTTGAGAGTTTGGTTCAGGTGCGGTACTGGCGCGTGGCGCACTTTTATGTGGGGGTGGAGTCTGATGAGTCTGATTCTGAAGAAGGAGATGAGTACCATGTCGAAGAGGGTAAGAATTTTTGGAGACTCGAATCCGAGCGGTATCAGGAAGAAGAGTTCCAGGCAAAAACTGATTTTGAGAGGATTTATGATATGTTAGGAGACATGGAGGATCGTCAACCTTTTTCACGTGAAATTGGCTATGAACCTCGAGGAAAAATTGCGAAAGTGGGGTACTATGAGGGGTACGGTTACCAGGACCTAGAAAATAAGAGTAAGAGATCATTTGCATCTCGCTTGGAAGCAATGGCATTGAAAAATAATGACAGTGATAATTCGAAATTGGGTAGTCTGTCAGCCCCCTACTACGAGCTGATGAAGGAGCTGGACCTGGTCAAGTTCCAGGTAGATATGACGTTTAACAGGAAGTGGTTCAGGAAGAGGGATATTCCAGGATTACCCCTTGACAGTTCTTCAGAATTTGATGACGGCGAAACTCTGGTAAAAGGATCTCTCTTACAAATCGCTGTACCATTAACCCGCGCGGAGGTGGTCGGGTACGGGCTGGCGGAAGTGTAGGACTCGTTTTTTTGCAGGTCACTGAACAGTGGATGATCAGAATCCTGATTCAATATTCATACTAGAAGTCTAAATCTAGACAGTGACTCTCTAGTTCACAGAGTGTGAAGATTAACTGACTGAGATTCGGAGCGACGTGTCGAACTCAGTCACTTCGACTCAGACTGTTGCTGAGGCTATTTAACAGTCTCGGGTCGAAGTTGAACAGGTTAGATTTATAGAAAAAGAAATCGTCTGAATTACTTAGTCTCTCAATACAGTTGTTTTCTAAATTACGTAGAACTTAAAGTCAATGACAACGCTCAGATGACGGATCACAACAGACGTAGGTAAATCACTATATAGCTCGTAGATGATAGTAATAGTAGATAAAGAGTGCGCCATTAAGTTTGGGCTCTGTTTTTTTGATTATTGTGAAATGCGTTTAGATGTATGTCATATGATGTGTAGTATTAAAGTACAGTAAGTAAGTTACAGTAGAAATCTGAAATCACTGGATTCTGAAATGTCATTGTGTAGTTAGACTTAAAGAATCTGAAGGACATAGGGCGAGGCTCAGTCTACATCATTTCCATATGCTATCATCTGCGATACTATGGCTTTTTAATATAAGTGTGAAGCTTGAAAAAAAAAAAACATCTTAGGTTCTCTTATGAAGTTTGAACCGATACTGCGATATTGGCCGCAGTGTGACAGTGACCATCACATGCAGTAAACAGTAACTGAGTAATGGTCAGACTCATCATCACTTTTAATTTGTTCAAACTTCAAACTGTACACTGTAGATTAGACTCTAGAGATTTCTTTTTTTTGATCGAATTTAAATTCTAGCGTCGATTCCAAAATGGTACGTATTCAAATTTTCCAAATAGCGTTCGTTTCGTAATCATTTTTCATTCTAAGTTTTTTTTTACATTGACATTGTTAAAACTTAACACTTATTCTCATTCAAATTGCTTCATCTGACAGGGATAGTGATTTACTGTGTAGATGTGTAGAAGAAAAGTATGGCTAGATTTAAGTATTGGTATATCATGATAGACTAGTGTCTCTTTTTGATTCAGTCATTTTTTTAGTGTTAGCCTTATACTCAAATGTCTCAGTAATACTAGTAGTCTCCAGCATATTAAATTTAGACTTAGTGACTAGCAGCTGCAAAAGCTGCAATATAATTATTCATACTTACATAAGATCGTCTTTATAATTTTGGATTTCTAGTCTAAGTCAGATCAACATCTCAAACAGTTTAACAATTAGTCTATCTGATATAACGTCATGGTATGATTCTGAAGTCAATACTGATTGACGTTGGACTCGCATAGTATAATTGCTTAGTGTAGTCTTAGACTTAGTCTTAGAATCGTAACCTGACAGCGAAGTTCGAGCTGTACCATGTCCACGACTACTGAAACTACAAAAGCTGGTACTACTCCTGGTACGAGTAACGCTGTTTCTCTTGTCGGGTCAGGAAAAGATCCAGAAACTCCAAACCAGCGCGAATCAGCGCCAGCTGAGCCAAACGGTCACCAATCCATTGATACTTGCACAGTCTCAGAGTCAGACACTTCGCCATCGGCCCGTGGCCCCGTAACATCAACATCAACTTCAGGTTCAACGTCCAACTCCAGCTCAGCCTCTAGTAGTAGTGAGGTTACTATCCATGATCTGAGCATTGTTACTTCTGGTCCATCTGAAACACTCTCGAATATGTCACATAGTAACACAATTGACAAGTTGAAGCCCGTGCCGATGGGTAGCGCAACGCCGGTAGGCCTGAACAAGTCGCTCGGTTACTGTCAGACTCAAGCTGGAGGTGGACCGACTTGCACTGAGTCTGTCACAGGTATTGAGTCTGAGTCCAGTCTGAGTGAATCTGATGGTCTGACTCTCTCCGGCTTGGTTCTCTCGGAATCCGACAGCTCAAACACTCTGAGCGTTTCTGGGTCGCAACCCATTGTCGTCTTGGGGCAAGGAAGAGACTTTACAGGCTCAGCTGATTCCTGTCTGACTCAGAGTCAATGTTCCCAGAAACTGAACTTCAATGACAACTTGTCCTCTGAGTCTTGCCATATTAATAATGAGGTCCTGGATCATCAGGTCCAGGACCTCTTCGCGGCACTGCAGCAGCTGAAAACAAATTTGGGGTCGCAGCAGGAGCCTCAGCCGATCTCAGTGACAGAGTCAGACATAGAAGAGGTCAGCAAAATGACAATCGACGACGAGTCGGATCATTCCTTGCACAATAATGACAATTTCGACCCAGGACTCGGAGCAGGCTCTGAAGCAACTCTAGCAAACGAGATCCTGGCTGCGTTGCAGGTGCTGAAGAAGTGTAAACCTGAGGCTGATGATGACATCAATAAAGGTCCTAAGACTAACAATGACACAGTGACAGATGAATCTGCCCCCAACAGCAACTCCAACCCCAGCAGCAGCGGTTTCAGTGATCGTTGGAGGAAGAGCTTCCACTATAGCTCGGACAGCTCGTGTCTAGTAAACGGACTAGATGGTGGCATTGGCAATAACTTTGGACAGTTGAACTTGCTGGTGCCACGCCCACAGCTTCAGGTCCAGAAGCAGTTGGTAAATTTAAAACAGTCAGACTCTGATTCACAGGACAACAGAGTCAGACAGGCTCCACAAGTTAGCATGGTCGAGAAGCCTCAAGATATTATACAAGTTCCATCAGATTTCGCCAACCTCCCCAAGCTATCTCCTGACGCTTTAGATTATAACTCTAAAGAGTTTGAATCTAATACTAACACGGGTGTGAATCAGAATCAGATTCCAACATACGATATTGTCAATGTCCACTACAACGACAACTACCTGCGAATTCCAAACCATTTACCAAATAAACACGGTGATTTAGTACAGTCAGGACGGTCGGATTCAACTAGTAAAAGATTCAGAACAGACTGTACCTACAGTTCTCACAAACAATCCATAACTGATATGAAATTCTGCCTGAGCTCGGAAGTGTGGGGGGAGATGAGGTTTGAGACTGTCACTTTAGGAAACTTCGGTGGTAATTTAGGTGAGAATTTAGGTGAGAATCATAATTTAGGTGATTACCACTACGAATTCCTCCACGTCGGTAACTCAATCCTTTTCCCCCTCAGAAAAATAACTCAGGGAGGATTTGGCCGCATTTACGATGTTATGTGGAAAAACTGTTTGGAGTCTGAGTCAGAGTCTGACAGTCTGAGTGAGGTGACGGTCCACACTGAGACTGAATCTGATTGTGATGTCACTGACCACACTAAGTTTAACAGTATTAACTGCTTAACTTTCTTTGACAAATTGAGACAGTCACAGGACTCTAACAGTAACTCTGAGTCTTCGAATTTCATTGATTCTAAAATTCTCACCGACTATGGCTTCACTCGGGGCGCGTTAAAGCTGATTCCGTTTGGAAGCAAGTCGGAGGAGAAGATGTGCTGTAGGGAGATTGCCATTCTAAAATCATTCAAAGGAGATTCGAGGTCCAATGTCCTGCAGATATGGGACAGTGAAGTGGTGCGTGGCACTGGGACTAAGTTCAACTTCACGAACAACAGTAAAGCCACTAAAGGCGTAGGCCTCCTCCTCCTCGAGCGCGCGGACTACTCTCTCAAGGACTATATTGACATGATGTGGAGGAACAACCGAGACGACAGTTACCGATACGACGTACAGAGCAGAAATTTGGATCAGCGTCACTCAATCGACCTCGTCGAAGACCTCATGGTACAGATGTCCATCGCCGTGGACTCGTTACACAAGCGGGGAATCGTGCACGCGGATCTGAAAACCGAGAATTTTTTGGTGTTTTTCAACAATGACAGTCACAATATGGATGTCAATGACTCTGACTCTGAGAGCACTGCCACCAAGCCTAACATCAAATTTAACAAGGAGTTCTGCACCAACGTAACCGTGAAGGTGGCCGATTTTGGGATTTCGCAGTGTTTACCGGGATATGGGTGGTTTGATGGTGAAAATCAGAACGGTAACCAAAACTCTTGCGAAAACAGTATTAACCCTGAGACCAACGAATCCGATTTCGAAAAAGTTTTAAAAGAACCTTGCCAGGCAGCGGCTCAAAAGGTCCAGATCCAGCGCCGCATCGGAACCGTTTGCTACATGGCGCCTGAGATAGTTTGTCCGCAGCTAGCTTATAACTCCCCGAATCTTGTCGGCCGCGGCATCGACATCTGGAGTCTCGGGATCTGCTTCTACGTCCTCCTCTACAACAAGTTTCCGGAGAAACACGATGGGGAGACAATAACCGAAGTTTTGTTTGCGATAAGGGACCAAAGCCGCGGGATTAGGTTTGAGAAGGAGTGGGAGAGAGTGTGGACCAGTACTGAAGTTAAATTAACAACGACTGACAGTGACTCTGGTGACCATGCGCGCTACCTGAACCTCCTCAACGTGCTAAGAGGGTGCCTGGACTACTACGCGGACGGCAGGCGGTGGACCAGTACTGAAGTGAAGAACGCCCTGAAAAGTAAAGATGCAAAAAGCAGCCGGGTTTTGCTGGCGGAAAAGCATCGCGAATTTCAATGGAGTGGTCTGGCAGTGAGGGAACAGTGTCAGGCTGGGTCTAATGCACCAGACGTTGACAACACGACCTATCAGTTGGACAGAATCCAGGTTGAATTGGTGAGGGAAAAGGAGATGGAGTGGAACTTGAGGAACCAGGGGAAGGAATCGGAGTCCAGTGATCATGTGAAATGCAGCAGCAGTGGGTCGGATGATTTAGAAACCGGTAAGACAGAGGTCCAGGAGCCTTACCCGAAGTCCGATTCCGAACATATTAAGGACACAAAGGCTCATTCTCAGCCAGAAACTGTGACCAGGAAAGATGAAACTTCTATTATCGATCTCGAGTCCGAAAAAACAACTTCACCTGTTACGAAACAAGCCTTTTCTCCGTGTGCGATTGCATCCATAGTTGTTGGGGGTGTTGCGGGATTCGGGTTGTTGATCTTCATCGCAATCCTTATTTCCGGTGGTTTTGCGGTAGGTGGCTTGGGAATTTGTTGCGGGGCTAGCACGCTGTGCGATGCCAAGGAGGAGGAATCGGGAGACAAGAACAGTGACACTGATGATTCATCTAACGAAGATTCGGGAAGAACTCGGAATGATGCTCATTCAAGCTCATCGCCAACAGACACTTCAGACCCAGATTCATTTATGTCCAAGTTGCCAGGACCTGAAAGGGTTGGGAATGGATTGATAGAACCTGATACTGCACAAATTCACAAGTCTAAATCTTTTTTAGACAGTGACACCTTGCACAAAAGTGAGTCAGAGAATTTGGCTCTACCGGTCCCGATTTACATAGAGGACGATGGTAAAGACGGTTACACATACCGGATTCTCGACACGTTTTTTGCTGTGGTCAGTGAGGAGGAAACTGTGCCAGCATTAGATCATGACTCAAAAGGTACTAGACCGTCACGTTCAGTTTATATCTTCCGATGGAACGATGAACTCCAGCGTAATGTGTTCAAGGAATTTGATTTCGCAAAATCACAGTTTGTGTCAAAAGACGATGTGAAGTCTAATGGTTTACCCACTTCTAAGGGTTCAAATTTTGCTTTAGACGACTTTGCGTGTGACTGTGCGAGAGAAGTCATCGAATACGTTCGTGCTGGCCTGACCCTCGGTAATGCCGATGGTTACGGTGAGCCGTGTTGGCTTAATAGTAAAGTTGAAACTGATTCAGATGAGTCTGATATTGACACTGATGGCACGCTATCGGAGCTGGAGAACCTGATCACCGCCTTCAAGAGAACAGTGATGCTCGACAGATTCAAGCGGAATTTAGAGATGCAAAACAGTCTAGAGGATTCACAGCCTAAAAACGATCTTTTCCACATCGGTGCAGACGGCGAATTACCCTCAGAAAAAGAGAAAGCTCCGTTCTACTGTTTTGAGTCTTCAATAGACTCCGAAGACTTAGATTCAGAGTTCAGGTCAGAGTTCCGGACGTTAATTGATGAGGATGATGGGGAGAAGTTTTTCCGTAAATCAGGGGGGCAACTTATACCCAAGATCGGGCTGAATTTCATGCCTATATTAACTCCAACTTGCTTACCATTGTCACCAAATTCACCAAATCAGACTCTGAGTCCAGTGAAGCAAGCCATTGCACAAATTACGGAATTTCCATACGATTTACGGTCGACGATGTCGAACTTCAATAAGTTCTGCGGGGAAACACTGAGTCAGAAGTTGCATTCAACACAGCCGCAGTGTCAGACCCTAATTGAGGCTGAGCAGGAGAGCACCGAGAAGACTAAGTCGAATCTCCCTTCCGCTTTTCGAAAAGCTACAGAGGCTGAGGTCGCCAGGATTCCTACAGCTTTTTTGAGGGTGGTATCCACAGAACTAACCTTGGCAAAGAGGGCCTGCCTAACGTGGATGCGGTGGAGGATGGATCAAGCTCAACGATTGAAGGATGTAGAGCCTGATGATCCAAACCTATTCGACACTGCAGACAATAAAGATGGGCCCACTGATACGAGTCAAAATCAGCAACGACTAAAAGATCATCATCTTGAGGACATAGACATGTTTGTATGTACTTACTTGTCGGACTACTTTAAGCAGGGGGCCCTGCTACTCAAAAAGTCTAGTCACAGTACTGCAGCTGAAAAGTTTAAAACAGTGACTGTGACTGAAGCAGCAAAAGATCATGATGCTCTGAGACTGCCTGAAGAGCAGTCTGAGTCTCGTGACAAGGGGCCAGATCAGTCTAAGAATCATGATGATGATCCGAAGTATGAATCTATTTTTTTGCATCTGATAGGCCTGGAGTCCATTTATCAGCTCGAAGATGCCGCTGAAGACTGTAACTTGAGCAAGTTCATTCCAGCAGATCAGCAATTCACCTTTTATCCCTTCGCTCTATGTGGACCTGGTTCTAATGTGGTGGGAAGAGAGAGTTATGAAGCCCTAGCCTCCTCTGATGCAAGTCACAGTCCGACAGAACTGGACAGATTGAAGGGGAATATTGACTCTAATCCAGACTCTGACGACTCAGATGTAGAATTCGAGACACAATCGAGTTTCACTGGTTCTGATCTCACTGAATTACTCCACCGAGCTGATGAGGAGCGCTCGAGAAGAGGTACGCCGTTGGTGCAGAGATATATTGTGGATAGGTTTAACGCTGATAGGATTTGGGCGCGGAAGTTCTCGGCGCGAGGAATACAGGAGAAAGTGAGAAAGAAACTTAGAAACTTTCTTAAAGTTAGAGCGAACACTGGAGATCATGATGATGCAGATGTCGACAATGTAACTGTTAAGCAGATTCTCGATTCCCTCCAGTTCCGATACTGGAGAACGGCCCACTTCTATATAGATGCTCAGGACCAAGTGGAGGGTGAAGGGGGTGAAGATGAATCCAAATGTACAAGGAAACCGCAACTAAGAGAAATACTGCATGCTCTGAGTGAATATGATGGACCTGGAAATGGGAATCACGCCAGTAGCACCGAGTCGGACTCGGTTAGGTTGATTAGCCCTAAAAGCATAAGAGACATAAGAGACAAGTCAAGTTTATCAAACTGGAGGTTTTTTCGGGACTTGGGTTTGGTAAAGATTGAAGTTGCTCCGAGGCGGATGAAGCGGGGTGATTTGGAGATTATTTGTGGCAATCATGTTAAACAAGGAATTTCAGACTCACAATTGGAGTATAGATTCAATGGGAGCTTTGAGTCCCACTGTGACTGTCAAGAAAACCCAGATGATGCTAACGACGACGTAACTGATGTCATAGTCCTGAAAATTGCAATACCCTTGAGTCGGAGAGAATGCGAGAAACGAGGCTTGGTGATATAAAGTAACGACTCTGCAGACTCAGACTCTGACTGACACTGTTACCAAAGTACTTAAGTACTTTTTGGTATGGCACCACGCCAGGTATGTTTTACCGATATTAAGTAAGCAAGTAATTATACCAAACGCAACTGTTACTTTGAAGTAATTTATAAATATGACATTGAGTGAAAGTTTAAGTTAATCAGAATTTCAACCTATAAGAGTATACAATGACATCGACGTAAAATATCCTTTTTTTTTTGCTGCGAAACTCTTCCGTTATGAAGATGTGTTGCCCCGATTTTTTACACTTACATGATGATTAGTTTCTCCAGCGGTACTGTAGCTGTCTGTAGGTTCTTTGAGTTTAACTTTAACTATGTTAGTAAGTTAAACTGTACGTTCAAGTTGACAAGTCTCTGTGTAGTCTTAGACTTTAAAAAAAGACCAGGTGTTACTTACTTACTGTAGCGAGCAAGATGTCTTATTAACGACATCATCGTTTACCAGGAAAAAAATAGAAGAAATTACTGTCTTGAACTGGATGATTCCGACAGAACATCCCTATTAGTATGATGTGATAGATATCAACATTTTTGATTTGAGTCGGAATGACGTACATCATGGTCACAAGTTTTCGAATAAGTTTGTTTCAGAGTGTTGAATGTTCTTCGAGCTACGATGATCGATTACTTAAGTAGTTTAGCAGTGAGCGCCTAAAACCTAATTTGATCAATGACATTGAATCTTCATTTCGTTTCCTTGCGGCAGCGTTTTCTTGTTTTGTTCCTTTTGAAATTGCGGCGGTGGGCTTATAAAGTTCTGATTCATTCTTCATTTTGTTTCCTTGCGTTTTGAATCTTGTTTTGTTCCTTTGAAATTGCGGCGGTGGCCTTCTAAAGTTCTTGATTTTCTTCATACACATTTCAGTATCTTGCATTTTATTATCACTCCATCTCTTATCAATGCTACTTTGACAATCTACGCATGTAATTTTGACTTTATCTTCATCATGACTATAAAATTCAGGTCTTGTAGCAGTACGCTCCAACAAAGGCTTAGGCCAAACGCTACGACGATACTCAACAGCATATTACTGTCGAGCAACGAGTGGCTACAATATTTTTTCTACCTAAGTGTTGCTTAGTATTTGCAGTTTACCCATAGTTTACTTCATCGAACATTTCTACCTAAGTGTTGCCTAGTACCTGGTGAATCTTTATAGGCACTTTACAATTTACCAATAGTTCATCAAAAATTTAACTGTTGCTTAGTATTTGGTTAATCTTTATAGGTAACAGTTTAAAATTTACCCATAGTTTACTTCAGAATCATCGAACATCTCAGATTTGACATAGTGGCTTAGTTCTTTTTTTTTTAGTTCAGCCAGAGTTATAATTTGTGACTTGCCGGACCCGGTTATAGTAATTCATTTCCAAGTCTAAGTCTTAGAAGTTAGTTCCCTTTTAGACTTCAGTACTCAGTGTGACGGCACCGGCTCACCGAACGACTTTGTTTAGCTTCTCGTTCGAAGGCCAAATTTACTCAACCAAAACTTGATAATTTTTTTCTAGTGTTATTATTAGCACCATCAATATGTCTGACTCTCCGACAACATCACCTCCTCCTACTTTATCTTCTTCTTCCACAGACGGTGAACAAAAGGAAATTCACATGCGATCACAGTGCATAGAACCACAACCTGGCTCTCAGGCTCAGACTCAAAACAACGCTGAATCTGAGGTAACTGACACTGTGACTGTGGACCAGACTGTCACCAGTGAGTGTGTGACTGATACTGGGAACTTACATGACTTGTCAATGTTGAATTTCACGCCGTCATCTCTTCAAGACCTCAGCCTTTTGTATGGGAGCCAGGATCATGAGGGCGAAAATACTGAGGTCACTAAGGGTCAAACTCATCTGAGTCAATCCAAAAGCAGCTGCAGCTCAGCCTCGAAATCGGTCACCAGGTCCAGTGAGTATCACTGTGTTGAGAAGACTAAGACTGAGTTAACATTGGCACTCACCAGTGAAGAATCTGATTGTGCTGACTCTGAGGCCCACCTGTCCGAAGCCGCCTGGGTCGAACTCAAGTTTTGTTTGGATGAGGATGTTATACAGCAAGTCGTTCAGACGGATCAGAACCAATCGCAGCAATTTGATAATGAACTTCAGAATCAACGAAGAATAAGGCCTAAGTTACTCACCCTGAACGACACCACCGTGGCCCTAAAGCGCAAACTCGGCAAAGGCGGATTTGGAAAGGTTTTTGAGGTGGAGATAGTTAGTTACTCAGCATTAAACAGTAGTTACAGTTCTGAGTCTGACTCACCGTCTGAGTCTCTGAAGTCTGAGACAGGTCCGAGTCGTAGAGCCGCTTTAAAAGTCATCCCCTTCTCCTCGTACGATGAATTTCATATGGCCGCTAGCGAGGTGGGGATTTTGAAGCGGTTTAGTGACAGCTCTACTTCAGAATTAAACTGTGACCGGTTACGTAAAGTAGAGACTGAGACTGAGACTAATAGTAAGACTTCGACTTCAGATTCAGAATCAAGTTCTT
>JACKZZ010008016.1_pt1 | contig 15604 bp, 17 predicted proteins | sample 8027871 | NCBI WGS metagenome assembly JACKZZ01 (sample SAMN15724774, study PRJNA655200) | protist metagenome | isolation source: fluorescence activated cell sorting (FACS) single amplified genomes of... | place: USA: West Boothbay Harbor, Gulf of Maine | collected 2000-07-19
AAAGAAACGCCCGTTACGCCGACGCAATTTGACTTGGGGAAGATGCGGGACCTTCTCGCCGTCGAGGACATGAAGAACGTAGAGCAGATCCTCGAGGCAGCGATTGCCGATTTTAAGGCCACGGGACACTTGAAGTGAGAATTGGACCTCCCAGGGGGAGGACTGTGAGACGCCCTGGGCGGCTATCGCCGCCTGGGGGAAACTGGGGGAGAGGAGGAAACGGGAGATCCTGGGGGCCCTCGGGCTGTGCCCGAGATGTGGTTGAGGCGTTGTGGTTGTCGCCGCCACACGAGTGGTTCCTTGGGTGTTGGGTCATCGGGCTTGTGGCCTGCCGGTTGCGATGGTTCTCCCATCCGGCCGCTTTTAAGGCCTGGCGATTTTAAGGCCACAGGACACTTGAAGTGAGAATTGGATTTTTGATAATGATGATCAAGTATCAAGTATTACAAAATCAACGAGGACTGGACCAAACAACATTGTGTCCAACCCTGCCAATGGATCTCGAATGCAAAACTGCTCTTTTTTGAGCTTCCAAAGGACACGATATTATATATACAGAATGAAACCTTCATATTGTCATCGATATTCCGATGACCGATCCTATCATCTTCCGAATCTACATGTATATGATCGAAGTGTCGTAATATCCCGTAATGTAAATGATTCCTAGAATCGTAAAATCACCGTGAATCCAAGTGAACTCATTTTAGTCCGCTTGATTTGATCAGCAAACCCCCAATCTTCTTTGTCGAAGCACTAAGATGTCGGCGTTGTTGCGTGTTTTTCGGTGTCTTTTACCGCCCATCAGCGTGAAACCCGTGCAATCAGTATCAGAGTCTCAGAACATGCAGAGGCCGGTCCAGGAAATCCACCTCCAAGAAAGCAACACGCCAGAGCTTTCGCCGGTGGTCCCGGAGCGTGGACGAGAACAAAGGGTATTTCAGATTTGTGGAAGAAAAATATATTAACGCACTCGTCGCGGAATAATATATGAAAAACCATTATTAGTTGCAGGATGATGTACTAATTCTAACGATAGTCGATAGTATAACGATAGAATTTCCACTCATATTAAATTACAATGCGACCCAATTTTCTCCAGGTCAAAGCAGCGGTGTTTTTTTTGAACAGGGTCGATGAGGACTTTGCGATGTACGAGAAGGAAAGCATGCTGGTGGGGGAGGAGAAACGCGCACTCAGACGCGCGTTCCTTGTGGAGAGAGACGCGTTCCTCCACGCGTCTCTCTCTAAACAGGAAATACCGGAGGCGCTGAACCGCCTGTACCGCCGGTCCGAATCCTCCTCGACAACCTCCACAAAAATCTCCACTACGGACGAGGAACAGGAGTTCGGGGAATTCTGAGGAGGAGTCTCGACTTATGGAAGAATGGTAATATAGTAGAAAATAGGTGTCTGTATTAGATGAGCGTGAGAAACAGTAGTCGATGAAAAACAGATGGTAGAATTTCACAACGACTTCGTGATAATTTATGATCTTTATCTCTGCTTAAATATTCAGAACTTCCCTATAGTATTTAATCTCCGCGTTCCAAAAAAATCCGAATTTCAAACAGAATTGATTTATTTTACGTTATTTTCGACCCATTTCCCCTGTGTGATGTCTCACTGGAGACAGACATGCAGGGTGCCGGTTGTCAGTATCCTTCCGACATCAGTACGTAACGTTGTGTAGTTTATGTGTTTCGGTAATTATATGAGAGAAATCTGACTTGGCGCGAGACTGCGTCTCAAATTGGGGCTGCGTCTCAACTGGGACTCAACGATCAATATTTTTGACTGGGACCCAATCAAGTTGAGCCTTCGGGGAAATGAAAAAAAAAAGAACCAGGTGTTCTCTGTTATTGCTCGTTTGAGGCGGATCTTCAACGATCGGGACGGGAAAATAAGCAAAAAGCAAGCATCTTGCGTTCGAAATCTATTTCGTCATTTTTCATCATCCATGCACTGATATCCATTGTTAACCATCCGAAATGCTAATAATGTATCGAACAAATCAAATATTATTTCCAGTCGTACTAGCGGCTATACCCGAACTCAAACTGTATTTAAACAAGTATACCTGAACAGTAAACAGTAAACAGACCCCAGTTGTTTTGTAATCGCGCAAGAACCGATTCAAGATGGATATGGATCTTCTCAACCCCTCTCCCATAGAGGAGAAAAAGCTACACAAGCTGAAGAAGCTCGTGCAAGCTCCAAATTCTTTTTTTATGGACGTGAAATGCCCAGGTTGTCTCCAAATCACCACGGTCTATTCACATGCGCAAACCGTCGTGTTGTGCCACAACTGCAATGTCATGTTATGCAAGCCTTCTGGAGGTATTTTTTAATAAATAATGAATTTGATTCTCAGATTGAAAACAAAAATCTAATCCTTATTTTGATTCTCAATTATAGATCGTACACACTAGTATGGCGTGTACCTGTGTTTTCCTCTAATTGAGTAATTTGCATGATCGAAATTCGTTTCAATCTCCTAAATTTCAGGTCTTGCCAAACTGTCAGAGGGTTGCTCATTTCGCAGGAAAGCGGACTAAGCATTTCTGTCTTTAAGTAGCATTTATTTTACTGATTTACTGACAGGCGCTCGTAGGGGGAGGCAAAACACTGTTTTTAAAAAACGCATTTCCATTTCGTCGTAATTTTGGATGTTGAATTGAGCTCGTGTTCTCCCACGCGTATGCGTCTAGGAAGAAGTCACTCGTCGTGGAGTGCGGATTGCAAAATGCGGCAGAGAGGGTTGCAAAACGCAGAGATATTTTCAATTCGAAAGTGTGAGGTTGTAAAAAAACGTCGGAGAGAGAGGAGCGATTTCTTCAAAACCCGGAGACGGAGAGGAAAGTTCGTGTCTCGCCCCTGGACCTCAGTATTATCCGTCCCCCTGGACCAAAGATCTCAGACTATCATCCTGACTGATCGTCTCCGTTGAGGAAGTCGCGCGATAGCAGCGAGTCTTCTCCAAGAAGTCGCGCGATGTTGCCGCCGTTGCGAGGAACGAGGTCGCATCGTATTCTCCGGGCTGATCCGGACCTGCAGGGGAAGGAGGCCGCTCTGCGGAGGCAGTTCGAGGATGAGTTCCGGGAAATCCATCGGCCACCGGTAAGGAACGGTGCGCACTTTGAAGTCCTGGCACGGCGCGCACTCTGACTTGAGAAAGAAAAAATCTCTTGAGAAAGAATCTCTTGAGAAATCGCAATCGAAGAAATAAAGAAAGTCTCATTTTAAATTACAGGTTCGCGGCTATTCAAGGACGCTATCCTCCTCCACGTACACTGAATCCAGCAAATATCGACCCAAGTCCACCCTTGGTATGTATTTTTCAGGTCTCTTGCTCAACTGTATGGGCACTATGGATATTTTTGTATGTTTGGTATCCGTATTAATGCAATTATCGGTTCCATTCGAAAAAGCCCAAGAAATCTTGGCGTCCCGCACCAGACTCGGGGTCCAGAAGCTCATTTTCGTTCCGGATAATAGTTCCGAAGGGAGGACCACTCTGGTGACTTATAGCCCCCTTTTCGGTTTTTCCAGGTGACTCAACGAATTTTCTGGGTGACTCAACGTCCACCGATTCGTCTGGGCGGCGTGCGATGCTGCGGCAGAAGGGCCAGAAGGTGCTGGAGCTCGCCCCGGTCTACGAAGTCCAATTGGAAAACTTCACGCTGGACAAGCTAGACCAGCGTTTTCGGGATGTTTTGGCGCGCGCCGGCGAGAGGGAGGTCGGGTTGGCGGCGGGTCCGGGGGGAGTGGACGCGGACGGCGTGGCGAGCGCGAAAATGCTGGCTAAAATCAAGGCGGAGCTTTTGAAATTTGACTTCTCGGACGAAAGCGTGCAGATGGAGAGAGCTATGCGCGACGTGAAGGACATGAAAAGTTTCCAGTCCTTTTTGAGGACAAACGGTCTCGCCAGGACCGCCACCTACGTCGACGCACTCCAGGGCGGAAATTCGCCGTCGCGACGCCAACCCGCAACGAGCGCCGGCAGGACGGAGCGCGGAAGCATGGTAGACGACGACAAGGAAGAGTGGAAGGAAAACGAAAGGCCAAAGTCGCTAGCCGAGCGAGTACAAAGAATCTCTTGGGAAATAGTTCAGTATATTTATTATGGAAACAGTATTAATCACACTTATTTCAATACACGTGTGCCGTGGTGATCACGTGTGTCGCGTGTGCGTTGGTCTAGCATCACGTGGTGATCGCGTAGGATAGTTCCGCATCTTCATTATAGGTTTCCTCCCGCATTTCGGAGAAGCGGCAGCTGAAGCCTGCCATGATGGAGGAACTCCTCGGGGCGGTCCCCTCGCTGAATTTTCGGCTGTCGAACCAGCACGCCCCCTGTGAGATGGTGGACGTGCGTAAGTTGGCCAGCTCCGCGATGTGTCTCTCCGGCACGTCGAAGGCCCCCTCCATCGACGAGCTGTACTTGGCGTACCGAAAGAAGCATTCCGTCTCTGTGGACGACGTGAATATTGTATCGAGAAACAAGCACAACGCCAGCGTCCTGGGGAGGGAAAGAAGCCAGCTGCAACCGGTGGGGCAGATTGAAAATCAATAGTTTTGGATTGTATTTTCAATTTTGTATAAACTTAGAGTATATAACAGTTTGAGTTTTATTTTTTTTGAAAAATATTGGTGCCTGGAAAATGAAAAGTCTTTGTAATATGAAATGGACGACTCCACAGCGTGTGTCAAGCGTCTTCGACGAGCACTACTGGGAGGTTTGGTACCGGCGGAAGAGGAATTTCCGGGACAAAATAGCGTACAAGAAGTCCGCTATGCATTCCGTGAAGAAGGGGAAGCGGTTGCTCGAGTTGAGGGAGATAGAGATGCAAAGGGAAGCCATCGCAAAAGCGCAGGAAACCTGGTTAAAAACAGTCTGGATGGTTGGCGCACTTTCGGGATTCAAGGACCTTAAGAACTCAAAGCAGCTTGCCCGTCTAAAGATGGCGAAACGGAGGAAAAAAGGTTCCCCCTCAAGAAGACGCATCAACTCAGAAGAAGGCGGCCTGAGCCCCGGAGGGGCCACCAGCCCGGGGGGCAATAGTCCGGGAGGCATCAGCAGCCCAGGAGGCGTCAGCCCAGGAGGCGTCAGCCCAGGAGGCGCCAACCCAGGAGGCGCCAACCTAGGAGGCGCCAGCCCAGGGGCAGGTGGACTCATATTTTTGTCTATTCAGTACACTTGCAGTCTATTTCCAAATTTGAAATTCTCCAATGGGGTATTCATTCTTCAGTATTTTAATTTACATTCAGCTTTTTCATTTTTTGCTACAGAGGAGGAAGGCGAAACCGAGGAAAAAAACGCTATAGAGGAACAAGAGCTGAAGGCCCAAATCGTGGATTTCAACTACTCGGTATTCATTGAAGAATACTGAATAGGGCTCGTGCATGGAAACCTCCACCACGGAAATTCGTAATAAATGTTGTGCCGGGATTATAACTCTGAGTTTTTGTTGAAGATGGTCATAGTGTAAGTCAAAGTGCGTGATAAAAAAATGAGATTCTGTGGTGCGTGATAAAGATGTGGAGAGTGTTGTACAAGATTAGGGCGAGGAATCGTGCGACGGACACCATACAATGGCTGTTCCGTCGAGCCAAGGAGGAGAGCAAGATAAAACAAGCCGCTATACGGTTCAGTCTCACGCTGCGCAGTCTCGCGCATCGCGCGAGGTACTACCTAGCGAACAAGAGGGCCAGGGTGGAAATGATGGCTAAGAGGTGGAGTCAGGTACTTTTGGCACTTGAACAAAATACAAATAGTAAACAAATTTAAGAAGGTTAAAGATAGTGAAGGTACGATATGTTGTCGCAAACTGCTGCACAAAGATGAGTCTTTTACCGGGTCGACACGATGATTTTTTGCCACTTATAAAAACGCAGATCGAGGATGCGATTCTCAATCAACATTTTCGACGTTTGGAGGAGTCGATATTGGCGGAGGATACTGACAAATCGGCCGTGTTGAGGCAGGCACTCAGCGGGGGTATTTGAATCCTGGATACTTATCCTGATCGGGGCACGCAAAAGCTCGGAGAGATCCGCCAGCCTCTTTGAATCTTGGTTTTGTCATTGGTTTTGTCCTCTCTGGACTTTACTGGTATTATTCACTCTTCAGCAATACATTAAATAGAGTAATTCGCAAAAAGGTGGGAGCAACTGGAAGAACTTTCGCATTCCCGTGGAAATGCGAGAGCAATTCTTGACCCGGGAGTACGTGCAGCGGTTGTTGAAGCATCAGAAACAACTAAAGGAAGTCCATAGCGTGTTCATGCGATGCTTCCAGGAACAGGCCGAAATTCTATCCTTTCTGAGGACGCTCGGTGCAGATGCCACCCAGTTACAGCAAGCAGCGGATGAATTTAGCCCAGGGGAGGATCCGACGACAAGCAGTATCTATTGACTATTGACATTGACTTGACTCTTCAGTTTGATATTAAACGACTAATGTCACTTGAATGTCATTTGTCTTCATTCCAAATGGTATAAAATCGATCGTACAGTAGCCGTTCGTCCCACTGCGGATGAGGAGAAAGAGGAAGAGGAAGAGCCTAAGGATGGGTACAAGGAGCTAACGGTGGAGTTTTGGCATCTGAAGAAGGAGGAAATCCTTGCGGCGATCCGGATGATGGTAAGTATATAAGTATTTCATTGAGAGAACGAAGTGCTAGTCTCTCCTGATTGGGAATTACGAACTCCACAGGTCTAATAAGTATTCACATTAACACTAAAGTCTAAACCCCGAACTTCCGCAGGTAAACACCGAATTTCCGAACTGGTTGCAGCATCCGTTGTATTCCGAGGAAGTCCGGCAAGCATCGAGAAACCTGTCCGAACGGGGATTTTCCTTGTCCAAGGAAAGCGCTGCTCTGTCCTAGTTTTCTCTTTTCGAGAGGGAAAGCTAGTCGTGAAAAGTGTACGTAAACGAAGTCAAACGAACTCTTGGTTTTTCAGGATGCGTGGGAATTGTTCCGAGTTTCGGGATGTCGAGAAGAGTGTCAAAAGAGTGGTGAAAAATATGTCAACGTTGCAGCTCAATACTAGAAAGCGCGATGGTTCTTAGAGGCCCGGAGTAAATCAAAATTTCTACCTGAAAAAGAAAATTTCTACCCGAAAAACATACCCGAAAAACATGTCGGTTGTGCACCTCACACCGCAGTTTTTGCGGTTAACGAGCGGAGAATTCGACCTGGCCACGATTTTTCAGCTGTTGCTCTCCAAGAAGCGTATCCGGTCGCCCCTCGACACGCTGGAGAGATGTGGGAATTTACGTTTCCTCGACTTGTCGAGAAACGAAATCACTTCCTTGGATACCTGCCTCTTCGACCTGCTTCTGCTCGAGCACTTAGACCTGTCGCACAATAAAATATCTCGTGTAGAGGGTCTTCCGAATCCCAGCGGAAACAATTTGAGGACACTCAGGTTGTTTTCAAGAAATATTACTGTCAATAAATGACTTAAATGTTATACTAACTGCCTAAAATATAAATTCTCTTCGCGGCTGGTGGTTCTGAGTCGACAACCCCGTCATCGTGCCTTGTAGCTCTACAATTTTTCTCGATACAGGTTGCAAGGCAATTCCATCTCGAGTCTTACGGAACTGGAAGGGTTACAGGGTCAAAGGTCCATCGAGCACGTTTCTCTGCAGGCAATAGACGGTTCCGATGCTTGCCGCGTCTGCCAAAATCCGCAGTAAATGTTTTATGTTGAATCATAATATCAATTTAATCGAGGAAAACATCAATCCGGCACTCTTGCTGATTCGCCGTTTCGTTATTAATGATTGATTTGGACTTGCGAAAGGTACAGAAGCCACCTGGTGAGCAAGCACATGGATCTCCGCGCGCTCAAGTCCCTGGATTTTCACCGGCTCTCAGCGCCGAACCTCAACGACAAAATCGAACGAATGAAGGCCTTCTGCGAGGACCAGGAGACCGTGGTGGAGACGACGTCTGCGGAGGAAGGAGACAACGTCGGCCCGTCCTGGTTTTCATCGTCATCGAGCGCAGCAAGCGAAGACGAGGATGCTAACCTCCTCAGTCCAGCATCAAGGTTCGGTTTGTTTTTCTTAGGGACACGCTGAAAGAGACTCTATTCTACTAGTCAAGAAATGACAATGGATGCCTAATAACGCAAACGGCAAATATCAGATGGTACATTTTTGCATGCATTAATTTTACAATTGAAATTCGAAATTTTTTCTAAGGAACGCTCGGCAGGCCGCCCACGACAAGCTAATGACTGCCGTGGCAAAGTCGAAAGAAACGATTCGCGGACTGTACGCTATGATAGATACGGAAATAACGTGAGGGTTCTGAAAATCCATGTTCTGATTTTTTTCATACGTTTTTTGTCTTTTTTTCATAAAATTCGTATTTTTTCATACTTGTCATATTAATGTGTCAAAATATTCTTTTTTTGGAGTGTTTAATCGCGCAATTAATGGTAAAATCCTCGACAGAATAGGTTCGGCCTCTCCCTTTGAGTGCCGATTTTTTGCAACAATATGTTTTAGGTCTCGACTTTTTGAGCCACCAGCGTGGCGGTATTGTTTGTTGAAAACGTAAAATAATAAATCAGTCATCTGTCCGAGCAAATGTCCTTTCGGCAGAACCTCCAGGGTGGTTCCTTTCCTCCGCAAAGGAATGATGTGACGTCCCCCCGTACCTCTCCGAGGCATTCTCTTTCCTCTCCGAGGCATATGTTCGGTTCTTCCTCGAGTCATCCAGCCGAGGGTATCTACGCCGGCGTGAATGCGAAATTTAATTCCCCGAGCGTGCATGCGAACCCGTATCACCATGGGTCTGGGATTGGGACCATTAGTAACAGTCCTTCCCCGATGATGATCCAACAGCCCGGAAGCCAACAACACAACAACATTTACACCAACAGCGTTTCGAACAGCAACAGCAGCATTGTTCCTCCGTCCTCCGCGGAAAGGAATTCGTCCGCCGTTGCAACGTTCGAGCGCAATCTGAAATCGATTATTGAGCGGTTGCAAGAGGAGTCGCGGCTGGCGCGGGAGGAGCTGCTGTCCACGTCGAGCTCCACCGTAATGATCGGGTACCAGGGAGAATACAAGCGGAAGTCCCAGGCGTTCAAGGAGTTCTTGGCGACGAGCGAGGGGCTCCTGACGGACGGACGCTCGCTCTTCCGCGACTGGCAGGTCGCGTTGGCGGGCGAGCCTTTTGAGAGACAGAAAAAGCGGTTGAGCTTCGAGCGCCTGCGTCAGGCGTTCGAGGCCGAGTCAGAAAGCATGAACACGGTGCGCCGGCAGGTACAGGCAGCGCAGGAGGAGTTTGAGTTCCGATACGAATCTTCTTCGAATACAAATAATTCGGGTTCGGGTGGTGCTAGAGGAGGAGCGTATGGTGGCCTAGGAGGAGGGTCCGGTTCTTCGTCGGGAGCAGCACCCAATGGGGGAGGCTTTTTACCGCAAGGAGGACAAGGAGGATTGGAGATGTGGAACGGGGTGGAGGAGGACCAATTTCGGCACCAGCGGCTGCAGGAGGACGCCATGGCGCAGCAGCGGATAGCTGACGAGCGCAACCGCGGACTACAGCGAATCGTAGGGCAGGTGGGGGACGTCCAAAAAATCTTCACGGATCTGGCCGGCGTCGTACAGGAGCAGGGGCTACACGTGGCGGAAATCGGGGCGAGGATAGGCGAGGCCATGGATAACACCGAGGTGGCCTACCACGAAATCGGAAAAACAGAAAAGGCCCAGAGGGAAAGCAACAGAAGAACCTTTGTCTACCTGGGCCTCGCAATCCTCCTCCTCGTCGGCATATGTTACTTCTGGGGTAGATAATCGAGGCTATAAGCACAATCTCATTTGGGACTGCGTGTCTCTTGGAACATTTTTTGCGAGAGCGAGAGAGAGTTTGTTCGAGAGATGATATTTAATTGGTAATAGATACACGACGAAAATTCCATTTTAGTAATTTAATTACAGTACCCGAACCGAGTTCTCTTCCCCGAGTAACACGAGAATAGCGAATGCATTAACTATTATTAGCTTCAAACTATTAATGCCAACTATAGTCTGTTTTGGAAAGCTCTGCATTCTGCGAATAAAATTGATCAGGCCCGTGCGAAAGTTTCAGGGTTCCGACTCCGAATCCGAGTGCCGACCCTCCGCTGGGCGGCTCTCCCGAGCATACTCGTCCTGGCGAAAAACCCACCGGCAGTCACGTACCGCCTGCGTGATTGTGAAAAATTGATGATAATGGACCATTCCTGTTCTTGTCGGAGTGTCCGAAATCGCGGAGAGGTGTCACGTTTTTTCAGAAATTGTTTGAGATTTTTTTTCGGAGAGATGAGAGAGTTTTGCATTTAAGCTCTTCTCCCCATTCAGTCTCCGTTGCGGATAGGAGGACGACGAGGGCTCTCAGAGGTGATCGAGCCCACCAGAAACAGTAATCCTAGATAAGACTGACAGTCTGTTGTTAGATTGTACATGATTGCATGAATGTTGTAATTCTTTCTGGCTTTGGTGCGATCCGTTTCTTGCTAATTGTGGAATGCTGAGGTTCCAGAGGGTTTGTTTTGGAATATTCTATCGTATCATCAGTTAGTGGACGGTGGTGCAGGGTTACGTTTTGGGTGACGGCACGACGCGGTGTTTTGACGATGACACGAAGGAGATTTTGGACGACTGCCCCCTGGGCATTTCTCTCCAGTTTGACCGGGTGCACGACATCAACGCGTTTTCCCAGTACGAATATAGCGCGACCTTGAAGATACCGGTCTCCACGTTCCACGAGTCGATCTGTCCCCGCTTTTGCAACGGCCTGAACGCGACGGAGTTCCTGGAGCTGAGCACGAACAACGGGATCCCGGACTGCGAGAAGGGCACGATCTACGATGGAGCCGCGGATCTGGCATTCGAGGCCGTTGGTAGCACCGAGGAGAAGCTCCGTTGTTTGTTTCATCACGTGAACGTGCACTCGTGCCCTGCGGTAAACAAGGACGGAGACGCGCAGTTTTGCAAGCCGTACGTGGGCAACGTGGAGGGTTTCGCGACGCACACGCCTGTCCCAAAACGGCAGGGCGTCGTGGGGCTGGTCCCTTCCTCCACCCCTGGTTCCTCCGGTAGTCCTTCCGAAATCGCCACGGTGGTCCAGAGCAATACGTTCTCGGTGATTGTACCTGCGGACCGCGTCCACACTAAGTACACGACGATCGTCCACTACCGGTTCGGCGCGAATCCGTCTTTGTCGGTCGCGGCAGGATGGATCCATGAAGTGAACGGGTTCGCGGAGCGGACGCAATGTCCGCAGGGCTACGTGCCCAACCCGGACGGAACGTGCGCCTCCTGCGGAGCGGCGTTCTACGCGAGCCCCATCGCGAGCCCCATCAGTGCCGTTGCATCCGGCGAGGATGCCGTTGCATCCGGCCTCGACGTTGTCAAGACGGTGACCTTGGAGGAGGCGGTCTCCAGCGTGGACTCGGGCGCCGTCCTACTGAGCGACTACAGCAGGAAAAACTTCTGCGCGCCATGCTCGCGCGGACAGTACTGGGGGCCGAGCGCAGCGCTTTTGCAAGGCGAATGTGAGGGCTCCGGTTCGACGGAAAGTAGTTTGCCCCCGTCCGCACTGGCGACCGACGTGTGCCGGAACTGCCCGGCCGGTTTCTTCCAAAGCGCGATGGGGCGCGACCAGTGCCTGCCGTGCGCGCCCGGGTTTTACGTGGCGATCGTCGGCAGCTCGCTCTGCCACCCCTGTCCGCAAGGGACGTACCAGTCGCTGGCTGGACAAAAAAACTGCACGCGCGCGGGTAGCGGGGAGTACGTGGAAAACGAGAAGAGCACGTCACCTACGCCGTGCCCGCACTCGAGTATGGTCACGCGCGGCGAGGGCTCTATCTCTCCAATCGATTGCGTCTGTGCGCCCGCCACCTTCTACGACGAGGGCGTCTGCAAACCATGCCCACCCGGCTTCTCCTGTCCGGGATTCACGAAAGGCGCAGGTGGGAACGCGGAATACATTTTTTCTTCGTGATTGTGATTACATTTTAGAATTCCGTTCGTTTCGCTCGATTGTTTAAGTTGAATTCATGATGTCGCGTATTAATAGCTGAAAAGATCGGTGGCGCCCCCCGGAGGGGTGGCGCCCGATCGGTCTTTAGAAATGACCATCGCTCTTTAGAAAATGAAAGGGCCAATACCAAGGGGTGGCAGCTTTCCACTGGTGCTCGGCTTTTTCGTCTTGCCGCCAAGCCCCGTCGTCCTCTTTTTTCCACCAGCCGCACGGTCGGCCTGAATGCTCTTTTTTCCCTCTCTTCCCACCAACCGCTCTCGGTTTTGCTGGAAATTTGAGAAAGAAACAACATTGCTGTTTGTAAAATCCCTTTAACAAAATAAAACGCACGTCGTGAGCTCTGCCTGCGACCCTTTAAGCAAAATGAATACCCTTTGAGCATTATTAGAATTTTCCTGAAGAAGCTCCGATGTATCGATGGGATAGAAATGAATTCATTCTCATTCCGAGGAATGGAAAATCTGAGGAATGAAAAAATCTCCAAACAGGGAGCGCAAGAGAGCATCAAATGCCCGTTCTGCTCCCGGTGTACTGGGCGTCCCTGGACGCGCCGGATTCTGCGTATTTTTGTCGGTCCGAGGAGCGGTGCCCCGGCCTGGTGGAACCGAGGAGGCTGACAGATGAGTCATTTTTGTGCAGGGAGCACGCAATCGGCATAAATTGCGGGCAGTGCGAGGACGGATACTATCGGATAGGAGGTACCAATGGGGCATGCGAGAAATGCAATCCCGGCACAGCCGTGGCATTCTTCGCTGTCTTTCAATTGGTGGTGATCGGGCTGGTCGTACTGGTGTACAGAATGGCGAATTCTCCCATGACCATCGAAATGAATCCCCTTCTCACCTTCACCATATCCCTCGGCGTCATCTTCAACCTCTTCCAGAATCTCGGAATCTTGGGAAGCATGGCACTCTCCTTTCCGTGGGCCACAAGCACTATTATGTATTTACTCCTAGATTGTTTTATACGTTTATACATCGGTTTCTACGTAAAAAGATGCGTTTAATAATAATTCGAATTCCGTAGTAGCGGAGCCGAAACACGTATTATGCACGTTGTCATACACGAGTGACATTTGATTTTTCAATTTTTCCAAATTTGAAGGTCCTTCATGCGGATATTCCTGCTTGATTTGTCGTTCTTTGGATTTCCATGTGTGTTTGGGAATAGTGTATTTGTAACGATGTTGTTTCGGCAGATATTTCCCCTCTTGATCGCCTTCATTTTTTCCTTCATGTATCGTTTCTTTGGATGGAACCGCGACAAATGTTACAACTCCGCTGGAATGTTCGTTGTGACATTTTTGGCCGCTACCAGTCTCGGGGCTTTCCAGCCCTTTTCCTGTTACACTGGACCCAACGGGGTTCGTGTGATGATCAGTTTTCCGCATGTATTATCTATTGTTGTTATTGCGTTCGTGTGATGATCAGTTTTCCGCATGTATTAATTATGTACTGTTATTGTAGACAACACCCCGCCGCCATCTTCGGATTCCTCCGCCCCTCCTCTGCACGCACAGATCAAAGAAAACTCGAAGTCGCGGGGGGTTTCTTAATAGCGTCTCAGAGAGGGACACACCACACCGTGACACCACCCCAATGACGGAGGACGTAAAATATTGAAAATGACGGGGCCCCCACGGCACCGCTCTCTTCGACCCCTAGGGCCTCACTCCCTTCGTCCGTCACCAAAATTCGACAAAATCATTCAAAAAAATCAGGTGGTATGTGACACGGAGTTCTCGGAATACACGTCTCTAGTTGTACTAGGAATATTCAGCATGTTGATCTATCCCATTGGCGGTCTATACGTCGTCTGTGTGACCACACTTGAGGCGCCGATGAGGTCTGAAAATGCAGCCTGGGTATCTACAAAGAGCAGTATCTAGCACGGCAGTTGAATAGGAGTTTGTAATATTGTATTACAATCTACTGAAGTATATGTAGTTGAAAACAATTGATCAAGTAAAACTAGCAATTAAGCCTTCGGCCATATTTGAAAAGTTTTCCATCTAGAAGGAACTTGAAGAGCAAAAGCCTGCAGAAGCATCTGCAGGGATATACCCTGCAGGGCCACTGCAGGGCGGTCTCCTGCAGGACGTTAAAAAAAAGCCTGCAGGAGCATCTGCAGGGATATATCCTGCAGGACCACTGCAGGGCGGTCTCCTGCAGGGAATTAAAAAAAAGCCTGCAGGAGCATTTCCTGCAGGACCTCAAATGAAATTAAGTAGTGTAATAATTTTAAGTACATGTAGTTGAAAACAATTGATTTAAGTAAAACAATTGAAAGATGCGGCGCAATCGCTTTCTTTTGTTTCGTTTTCGGTTGGATCGGTATTATTGGATGCCAGTCTTTTTGCTGAGGAATATTCTGTTGGGTGTCCCCGCCATGTTTATCGAGGAAGCGCAAGGGCAAGCGTTGTTGACCTTGGTGATTTTGTTGTTTTTTTCTATCATACAGGCTCACGTTTGGCCGTGGAGATCAGAGGATCTCAATTGGTTTGATACATATGCGTGTTGCATGTTGATGTTGATGATTGTGACATGGTTCCCAACCACAGATGAAAAGGTATCTTTCACACGGAAGACAGATGCTGAAAACAAACAGCCCAGACTCTGCAGAGGTGCACGTTTAATTAATAGTTAGACTTAGTTAAAGCAAGATAAGTTGACCCTACAAGTATATAATCAAATCCAATCAAATCCAAAGATTCAGTCGAAGGATCCGTACAGCACGCTCGCGGTGATAGCACTATCGACAATTTTCGCATTCGCGATATACATTTTTTGCTTCCACGTTTTTGATATGTGCAAGCAGAAGAAATTTATGGGCAGGTTTAGCACGACCAGTTTTTCATCCGTCCACGTGGGTATTTTAATTTTTGAAAAATTTGGTGACTGATCATTTTTCTTTCTGCTCCCGACGACTTAAGAATTAGTGAATTACTATTCATTTCTGGTCTTTTCCTGCGATTCTTCTCAATGTATGGGTTGCATTTGAACTATGGTGCACGCTAGTGATCCAGGAATTTTCAAAAAACAATCAGATCCAAACAGGAATGCCCGAATTCGCATGTCAGGAATTGCAGGTCTCGTAGCTTGCACGAGTTCCAAGTTGAATGCATCGAATGGGGGCGAGGACGATGATGAATGGGGACCGTTGGAGTCGATGCAGCCCGTGGGTTCCATGCAAGGTGATGAGATCCAATGCCACGCCGGTCTGAGAGTGCTGATTGAAAGGTGGCGCCGTATCACGGAACTCCAGTGCACCCGCGATGTAGACCATATTCTCAGCCAATGCGGCCGCTATGACTACAAAAACATGCGGCAGGTCTTGTCCCTAATCGAGCTCTCGTTGGGTGCCCGATCGCGCGAGAGCGTTTTCGAGAACGCACGTTTTATGAACGCAAGGATTATCCTCTCGGAAGGCATATCTACCTCCTCCTTCGTCGGGGTGGGAATGAAGGATCACTTCGGGTATTACTAGAAAGGTTTACAACCATTTAAATTTATTAGTTAGTCTTCCCTCGACATGAGCGTTGCTTAATT
>JACKZZ010021017.1_pt1 | contig 15603 bp, 8 predicted proteins | sample 8027871 | NCBI WGS metagenome assembly JACKZZ01 (sample SAMN15724774, study PRJNA655200) | protist metagenome | isolation source: fluorescence activated cell sorting (FACS) single amplified genomes of... | place: USA: West Boothbay Harbor, Gulf of Maine | collected 2000-07-19
ACACCACATTTAAATTTATTAACTTTGAATTTCTGAGCTAGAATCGGTCGTACTAGAACCGGAAAATTCATTATGTTTTATTTAGTATTCACATCAGTACTTGAGCTAACTTTAGTGTGAACAAAAGTAACAACATTTGCTAATTCGTTTTTAACTTGATCCTTTAATATTTGATCTGTGATATCTTCTGGGCCATTGTAATTTGGAAACAATTCTTCTCGCTGTTCAAGGTCTGCATTGTGTTCATCATTTTTCTCAATGTTACTCGGTGCATCATTGTTGTTATTATTGCTACGCGAATTCATGTTTTGTATCAAATCATAGGTTTGGCATTTAGTATTGGTCGGCGGAAGGAACAATTGCTTTAATTCACCAGGACTAAAATGCCGTGCTTCTACACTCGTCTTTTGTTGCCTTTGTTGAAGCGATTCTTTACTATTGGAATTGCTATTTTTTAATACACTTGCAAATTCTTGTTTTAAAATTTGACGTTGAAATATTTTTTCTTCAACTGTTCCAGTTGATAATAAACGATATATAAAAACATCTTTTTCTTGTCCATCTCGCCATATTCTAGCCATAGCTTGCTGATCAATTGCTGGGTTCCACGAAGGGTCGAATAATATCAAACGATTTGCACCGATTAAATTTAAACCAGCACCACCAGCCCGTGCACTTAACAAGAACACGAACGATTCAGAATGCGGTGCGTTAAAATGATTAACCATATTTTGACGTTCGCTTTGCTTGGTCGAACCATCCAATCGTACATGTGGCCAATTGTTGTACGAACATAAACGAGACATAATCTCCAACGTTTTAGTAAATTGGGAAACCAACACAACTCGATCACGAGATGGACTTTGTCGAAATGCGTTTAATAATTTTGTCAAGACATAAAATTTTCCACTTAAATACAAGTCCTTTTTATGTTTATTTACAATTTCTGTTGTACCAATAAAATAAGATTTACTTGCATCATTGCAATTGCTATACTTTCGTCTATCCGCTGCCTCATTATCTTCTGGTACTGACTCAAAACGATCTTTTAACAAATCAGGATGATTGCATAATTTTACCAAGTCTTGTATAATAACTAACGGGCCCTCCGACATCGCCATGGGGCCAGACCTACCGCCACCAAAGCTGTATCGTCTTACTTTTTGTGAATTCGTTATATGAGTATACAATTCATATTGTAACGGAGATAATGAGCAAAATATTGTAATATTTGTTTTCGGGGGTAAGAATTTTTTTAACAGATCTGATGACCGCCGCAACACAAATTCTTGTGTAAATTTTGCTAATTGCTTCGAACGTTCCGCCCCCAAACGTTTTGCTTCACTATCCGCACGTTTGTCTCTGCCATGCTCAATTGGTTGTTGGTAAATACGCTTGAATGTGACTAAATCTTGTAAAATTGACGGGTTGCAATAATCTGCCATGGCAAAAAATTCCTCCAGTTTGTTTTGTACAGGTGTTCCAGTTAACAATATCCTTCTAGTAGTCCTAATTGATTTTAATGCATTAATTGTTTTATTTCCTTTGCTGTTTTTCAGACGATGTGCTTCATCGCATATTACTAAGCCAACATTCGCTTGGCGGATAATGTTGATATATTTGCATGTCATTTCATAACTGACGATCAACACTGGTCGTACCTTTGAACTTCCATTAGTAAAATCGTTAATTAATATCTCGGCTTCTTTTCCGGCTTTGTTAATAACGAGTGGATTGCAACGTGCAACATTAAGCCATTTTTTAAACTCTTGTCCCCAATTTTCAACCAAAGAGCTTGGAGTAACAATTAAAACACGTTTACAATATGAGTTGCTTGGACCTTTAGGGCCTTGTTTCAAGAGTGTCCATACCAAAGCAATACTTTGCAATGTTTTTCCAAGTCCCATTTCATCCGCTAAGATACAACCATTTCCATTAAAATTAGCTTTTCCAGTTACACAATTAAATAAAAATTGAACACCATCACGCTGATGCGGCCTTAACCAATCACATAAAAATGGCGCTACAACAATTGGACAACATTTATTTGGAATTCCATGATCTAATATCAATGCTTTTGGTGCATTTGGATCATGCAACGCTTTATAATCTTTTGGCACTTTTGTTTTCTTTGGATTTGATGATGTGCCACCTGGAAACTTAAATATTTTTTTTACACTAGATGATGACATACTGGTAGAGATGCTACTACTTTTACTATTGTTGCCACTTAACGTACTTTGACCAATAGAATTCATAAATATTCTTCCACTAGTATATTCATCTGATTTAATTTTTGATACAATTTCAACATCGTAAGGGCCAATTGATATTTCCTCACTACCGGAAAACCTTTGGAAACCAGTTGATGTTCGACGTATATCTTTACCTGTCATGTCTTGGAGATAGCATTTTTTCCCGGCAATCAATATAATTATTCCATCATGCCACACCTTCCGTTTTTTACGTGTATCCTTGGTGTACATTGTGGCATAATATTGTTTTTCACTATTGTTGTCGTTATTTATAGAATAATTATTACTATGCTTTGTTGTTTTCGTTGTAATCGTAGTAGCGGTGCGCGGAACTGAAAATTTTCGCGGTAATGCAAATCTTGTAGATGATTTTTCGACCCGCTTTACATTGCTATTAATCTGTGACGTTGATCTATTTGTTAAATTTGTTAAAGTCTTTGTGGCACTTATAAAATTTTTTTGTTTAATTGTTATATTTTTATTACTACTAGCTGATGAAAATAGGGATGGAATTTTCTCGTTTGTGACTGAGGCTGTATGCGCACTTGTATTCTCTGAGGTTGTTAATTTCGGCTTTGTTGATGTTGCGAATGAGGGATTGCATTTTTTCAAGTTGTTTGTATCGTTTGGTTTCGAAGTATCTAAAAGCCGCGGAGCGTTAAAACGTGGTGCTTTAAACGGTTTTGGATTTCTAGTGCCACCAACGCTACTTTTCAACGATTTAGTTCTTTTTTTATACATCGTTTGCGTAAATATATAAACACGTATGTTGTAGACAAATTAATAATTGTAATGGCAAGTACGGAAAAACAATGCTTTCGGATGAAAAGCAAACTCTACGTATACTCTACGGATCGCGCGGTGGAGGCGTTTACGAGTATGTGCAGCAAATTCGTCTTGGTTCTACTATATAGTGGTGATAACTATAGAAATATAATGCTGCAAACTATTTATTATTATTATTTATTTATATACTATAATATACTGTAGTATTATTATATTATTTTTAATTATTTTTTTTTTCATTTTTTTTTGTGTGGTATGTGTTGTATTGAAATGTGCAAATAGAAGGTAATTACTATTAAAAAATAAAAATAAAAACAACAACAGAATTTAATTTCAATAAAATTCAATTACCATGATTACAGCACTACTATAAATGAATTTAAAATTAGTCGACGAATTCAATACGTACCACTACATGAAATATAGCTATAAGAAGACGCGACTTATTATTCTTCCAGGAGGTTAATTCATCATCATTCATTAATTATTTTATTAATAATCGGATAAGGCCTAAAATAAATTATAATATATTATTTTCTTCTTCTTTTGCACTTTTCTATTTCCATTTCTCTAAATTATTATTATTTATATTCAAGTAATTGTTGATGCAAACCTTTTCAATTTAACTTTTCAATCTATCCCAGAGATTCTTAATATTATAGACCTTGAGTGTGTAACATTTTATATCATAAATACTAACAACGACAAGATGAAATTGCCCCTTGCATTATTATTTATTGTAACTTATGTTACTGCTAAGGATATTGATAAAGAAAATGCTCCATGGATGAACATTAATTTATCGCCTTCGCAGCGTGCAAGGTTATTAATGAGTCATATGACGGGTGAAGAAAAACGTTCCATGCTATATGGCACTGGGGATGCCTTGTCAACGCAAAAATATGTTGGGGGTGTTCCAGGGATTCCAAGATTACATATGCCACCATTAAAATACAATGATGGACCACAAGGTTTTCGTGATAATGCAATGCCTGGGTCAACAACTGCTTGGCCATCTGGCCTTACCGTTGCTGCTAGTTGGGACACAACTACAATGGAAAATTGGGGGGCAGCTATGGGAAAAGAATTTTTTGACAAAGGTGCCAATGTTCAACTTGGACCTGGTGTATGTGTTGCACGCGTTCCAAAAAATGGTAGAAACTTTGAATATTTATCTGGTGAAGATCCACATTTAGGTTACATTTTAGTACAACCTGTAATTGATGCTATACAAGGCCAACAAATTGTTGCAAACGCTAAGCATTATGTAAATAACAATCAAGAAACAAATCGTCATTTTGTATCTGAGAATGTTGATGAACGTACACGATTTGAAATGTATTATCCACCATTCAAAGGTGCTATTGAGGCTGGTGTTGGATCTATTATGTGTAGCTACAATAAAATCAATCACGTATGGTCATGTGAAAATAATAGTACTCTACTGACGGATTTAAAAATACGAATGGGTTTTAAGGGATATGTTATGTCAGATTGGGGAGCAACGCATTCACTAAGCATCGAGCAAGGCCTAGACCAAGAAATGCCTTTGAATAAATCATTCAATCAAATATCTTTAAAAACTGTGCCAGAACATATTATTGATGATTCTGTAGTGAGAATTTTGACACCATTCTTTTCAGTTGGAACTTTTGATAATCCAAATTCAAATCAAATAAGTAACAATGTAACTAGTCTTGAACATGTGGAAATCGCTAGAAAATTATCAGAAAATAGTACTATTTTGTTGAAAAATGAGGAACAAGTACTTCCATTGCTCAAACATAATTTGCAAATTGCTGTTGTTGGGACGCAAGCTTGGAATCCAGTTGTCCATGGTGGGGGAAGTGGCGAAGTTGTGCCAGCATGGGTAAAACCTCCATTATGGAGTTTATGCGATATGTTAAACGTGGACAGAGTTGATGGTACCACTAGTGGTTCTTATAACTGCAATGCTGGAAACAATAATTGTGTAACTTATTATAATAGTAGTACGAACCCACCACCAAACACTTTAAAATATGATGTTATAATTTTGTTTGTAGAAACAACATCATCCGAAGGACATGATCGTACAAATTTAACGTTCAGTCCAGAGCAAGAAGAAATGCTTAGTAAGTGGAGCGGTCTCACGGGCAAAAATTTAAAGAAAGTACTTATAATGTCTACACCTGGCGCTGTGTTGACACCATGGAGTGATGACATTGATAGTATACTCTTGAATTTTATGCCAGGTCAAGCAATGGGTGATGCAATTACAAATGTAATCTTTGGTGATGTTAACCCAAGTGGCAAATTGCCATTGACATTTCCAAATAAAGAAAATGAGCAGTTAATGACAGAGTCCCAGTATCCTGGTCTGGACAATGCAGGAAATGCTACTTATACAGAAGGCTTTTTTTTCGGTTATCGATGGTATGACAAACATAAGGTAACACCAAAATATTCATTTGGCCATGGACTTTCATACACAACATTCTCATATGGCAAAATACTTATCAATGGACGAACAGTATCATGCGACATTACTAACACTGGCAAAGTTAATGGAGCGGAAGTTGTACAAATTTATGTGGGCTTTGGCAATAACCAAAAATTTGGATCGGAGCATCGCGATGAGCCAGTTAAGCAGTTAAAAGGTTTTGAAAAATATTATTTGAACCCAACTGAGACTGTTACAGCAACATTTACATTAACAGATCGTGATTTATCATACTGGAATATCGATTCCAAACAATGGTCTTTAAAGGTAGGGAAAGCTGTAATTTTTTTTGGTTCCAGTAGTACTGATATTCGCGGTACTGGGGTTATGAACGTGGAATAATTTTCCCAACAAATCTATATATTATTTTAGATATATTTATATACTCATGATAATTCTTACTCCTCAATATCATTAATACAATAAAAATACGAGTCGTAATTATTTAATGATATGCCAAATTTGTACGTATTTTTTATATAATTAAACTTAAAAAATAATAAATATTTAAATGCGCGTATTTTTAATTTTTTTTATTAGCTCAGCGCTCTCTATATTGTGTGGGTCCTTTAATCTTCATTCTCAGTATTATTTACTTGTTGACTTTTTTTTCTCAATTTTGGAGAGATATATGATGCTCCATGCCCAAATTCTTCTTCTTTCACTCTACATGTAAATATATATATTACATATATATATATATATAAATGAATAAATTTAAGAGAATAAAATAAAGTATTAAACCTGTTAGATCAAAATAATTACGAATAAATATATGCACGTATGACATATAACTTGAGGAAATGATACGCATATCATTAAAAGATCGACATGGGATTTAGTTCAATTTGATACATCTTCAGATTCATTATATCAGTTTTTAAGGCTCTCATAATTCGTTCTTATACATTTTAACTATACTAACAAAATGTGTTCAGCTATACATGTACGTTATGAACAGGTCAAGGCCAAAAATTGGATATTATCATCACAAGAATAGCAGAGAGACAAAGTAGGTAATGTCGGACACGCCTGTTTGTAATTTGATCAAAAGAAGAAATAGAAAGCATGCAAACATATATTATATAGAGCTAGAACAAAATACATACCGTGTCCAATTCATTAAAATTAAATGAGGGTCAAGATTATCATCTAACCATTCCTTATCGCAACATCGTTTGCCGTCGCATTTACAATTTTTACATTCGCGCCGTATGTCGGGGTTGTAATAGCAACAAAACGTGCAACATGCGGTGCAACAATGCCGTGCTTCCCTCGCTTTAAATCGTTCACGACGTGCGTTTTCAAAATAATCTGCTTCCATTTTAGCCATACCGGTACGTCGGAACTCAGCTTCATATTCTTTTTTCAATTCTATTATATCTTCCGCAAACATTTTTTTTTTGTTTATTTCCTTCCGAATCTTATCAGTGTAAAGTAAACGCTTCCGTTGATAGTCAGCTTGCATAAATTCTTCATCATTTAATTTTTCATGCAAATTTGCACGTATTCGTTCCAAATCAACACATTGCTTGTCTTTCTCTATATATACAGACATCTTTTTGTGGTAATCGTTACGCAAATCATCTGCTAATTCGCGCTCAAATCCAATTTTTTTATCTTTCCAGTGAGACAACGGTACAACCAAAGTCTCTCCTTCTACAAAGTCTATCTCGTCTTTTCCTTGACCAGCTTCCAGCTCTTCAACCATTTGAATTCTTCGGTCAATCCACGTATGATTTTCACGTAACTTTACAATGGAAGGTCGGTTATCTCTAGTCGGTGAAGCATTTTCATGCGACCATGTTGCACGAGCATCTCCTAATCTAACAGGACTACTGGTCATATGCCAAATGTCTGTCAATTTTTCAGACCTTGAGCGTGTGGACATTGATTGATTCATGATAGATATGATGATATTTTGTTTGTATGTACATTTCTATAACGAGACACGGGGGCGTTAAACAATATTTAATTCTTCTCTATCATATTACATGAAAGAATAGAATTTTACTACGTACCGTATATTCTTTCGATAGAAGCATTTCGACTTCTTCTTTGATTGTCGTTGCTCTCCATGAACTAATAACTAATAAATAAAGCACATAACAACTAAGTATAATATAATAATTCTTCTTCTGCTGGTGGTGGGCACGCCAGCACGTGGTTTAAAAAAATGTCATCATTAATTCAATTTTTATTAGTCTATGGCACTATGTAATAAAAAAATAACACTAAATATAATAATATTATTTGTTATTATTTCAAATTATTGATAAATAATGTGATAATAATAATAATTAATAATTTGAAATAAAAAAAAGTATAATAATAGTACGTAAATACGTATACTGTAGTTAGTTAATTATTATATTACTATTTTTAAAACTTTTAGTCGTCTCTCGTATTTATTATCAAATAACCGGAACAACCAACGAATTATTATGAGCGCTCATGCGCATAGCGTGCCTATCAATACATTGTGCAGGCGAATAGCATTAGTCAATGGTATGTCCCTTCTAATGATAAATACCTTAATAACCTTAACCTTTAATACAACAAAAAAGATACCACCACTCTCACCTCTCACTTCCTCTCCTCTTTGGTACAGCAAATGAGCCTGAACCAAGCACTTACGTATTCTAAAGCTTCTGTAAAGCAAAACATAAAAATATGAATGGAAAATGTGCAAGTAGTACTGTGCAGGGGTTAAAAAAGGCGCTGCGTAAAAATATTAGGAATACATTGAAGGAGATACCTGTAACTATCATCGAGGAACGTTCTATTGCAGTATTTGATAAAATTACGCAACAGGAATTTTATAAAAATGCGAATTGTATTTCTATATTTTTGTCCATGCCACCACCAAAAGAAATACAAACATGGTCATTTGTAAAACAATGTTTTAAAGATGGAAAAAGTGTATATGTTCCAAAAGTTATTGGATTAAATAGTGATGATATGATTATGGTCCCTGTCGATAAAGTAGAAGATATTCAAAATTGGCCGTTATCAAATTGGAAAATACCGGAACCTCCAAGTTCATATTATAATAATAATGACAACATTAAAAATGGCATTGGTAATATTGATTTAGTTATAGTGCCTGGGCTAGCATTTTCAATTGAAAAGTACCGGCTAGGGCAAGGGAAAGGATACTATGATACGTTTTTTAAGAAGCTATACGAAGCACGTAAAACAATAGATGCACCATTGCTGGTTGGTGTTGCTTTGGATGAACAAATTGTCGATACAGTACCAGTTGAAGAACATGATTATATTTTGGACTATATTGTTACACCATTGAAACTTGTTTGAGTTTTTTAAGAAAATTTTTACGTCGTAAAAAATTTTAAACCCTCACACATGTACACACTAACTAGAGATATTTATATAGCCCTTTTTATAATTTTTAATAAAAACTTTAAATTTTTTTTTATATATTTAGAGCCTAGTAGTTTGAATTAAGCTTATATTAGCTTTCTATAATTATTTATATACTGATTGATACTTTTTTAATACGACGCACGTACTTTTCTTTTGTGTCATGTAGTTATACCAAGTACATACGTTTGCGCGCGCATATAATATATTAAATATTATTATTTTCTAAATATCTTTCCTACAGCACGTACACATGCGATATGAACGATGCATGATTTCTTCCTCAATCGACCTTTCTTGTGCTTGTCTTTTTTGTTAAGAACGACAACAAAGCATTAACGGCAGCTTTTTGTCTTAATATCATAATGCAAAAACTTTGAAACATAAACGAATATCGAAAATATGGCGAAGAATCTTTTCCATCTTGTATGAAGGTTATTTCGTAAACAAAACGACTACCAATTATATGACCTAATGTAAATATTGATACATTCGCTATTTGAAAAAGATATTCAAAGTTGCTAGCGCTTTTGTTGTTGTCTTCTACTTTTGTTATTGTTGTTGTTTTTCTTGAATTTGATGATGATGACATTTTGATTACCTCAACTATATTCAATGTGCAACTGCCAACTTCTAGACACATAATACCAAGCAAATAAATATCTAAAGAATCATCTTCATATAAAAAGAATAATGTAGTATAAAATGCTGCAATATGATGCGCCATTAAATCCCAGTGAGGCCAACAATTTTCCATTGTAGTTAACATATAAGCAATAACTTGATATGCTAACATATTTGAATATGGTGAATATCCATTCTTAATACTAGAATTGAATAATTTTTCTACATCAAAACTATAGTGCGTAGCAATACATAATCCTATTGGAATAAAAATACAACATTGTACAAATATACATTGTAAAGTGCACCAATATTTATTGTCATACGTGCCAAATGACTTCCCATACACCGGGTGATTATTGAAACATAAAGCCAAAATACGAATTGCAACGAAATGAGCAACCACGGTCACGTATAGGTATGGATGCTGCAAATTTTCAAACATCGCAAATAATTGTTGATGAACCTGTCAATACTTCAAAACAAGAGTAAAACGCAAACAGTTCGAAAGTAAGCGACTTAATATCTCCCCCTCGACAGAGATGAAATAAATTATAATACCTACTCCTAGTACTATCCAATACAGTGTGTATATATCATATTACTACACTGTAATTTCAATAATAAATAATAGTGGTATCCTGGTTATTTGTATTTATTATTATATTTATTATTATTTTTTATTATTTTTTTTAGTGAATTTAGTAGTAGTCCAGTAGTCGTGTGCTCGTCTACTACAGGATTTCTCTGGGTATAATAAATATTATTATAAAAGAAATAATAATATAAATAATAAATACATATTATTATTATAGCTATTTATTATTTATATTATCATCAAAAAATTGAAAAATTTCAACATGTACCAATAAATTACATAGACGCACACATTAACACAAACGCAGAAGTTATTCCATCGGACGGGAAATATCACACACGGCTTCCCCTCCATCAACACTACCCCATCAACAACTATGAATAAGCAGCAGTCTTCATTTGTTAAAAAGCAAGTGTTGCCAATATATAATAGAAACATAACCACGTTGAAGAAAAAAGTAAAAGATATCGATCGATATAAAAAAAGGATACTTTTGACAAATAAAGTTAGAGATAGACTTATGCGTCATATTTTATTGCTTGTAGAACGCCGTCATCTAAAGTTCTGTACAATGCTAGTGTTTCAGAAGGATGATTTTGAATCAATCGAACGGTTCCGACAGAAGCTACAGCTTATCTTGTATTTTAAAAAAAAAGAATTTTCATCATTTTCTAATCAGGTAAATCAAATAAACCAAGAACGACGTGTAGTGAAGAAACAAATTGTTGAGACAATTAAATCTATAAGTGCATTAAGACAAAAAATGTGTTGCAAACATATTAGATTTCAAACCGAATTAAAAACCATTTTGACAGAGCACAAGAACATACTGCTGTTAAACCAACTTCATGAAATTAAAATATCTGATGGTAATACGGGCAATAATAACTACAACACTAGTAACAATAATAGAAGAACCACTAAAAATAAAAATAAAGTGAAACAACTTAATAATAAAGTAAGGGCGTTGATTGACCAACAGGAATATAAAAAAATGAGAATGGAAATTAATCTCAAGTTGAGTAAAAAATATAATTATTTAATAGCAAAAGAGGAAAACGAATGTAATAAAGAGATTGCTGATATGCGAAACAAATTAATTGAAAAATCAGAAAATTTGTTGGAAATTATGTCGCATAAGTTACAAATGGAATACAGTGCGAAATTAGAATCAAGGGGGGGCAATCTCACATCCCACAAATCAGACAAAGCATTTAGACAAGAACATTTTGCAACCCGTGTCTAATAATAAAAATATACGAGATCGTATATATATGTGTGTGTGCGCGCGCGTTATATACTTGGTACTTTCGTATATAATATTGCTTTTTTTTATTTTTATGTATAATGTATATATATATAATGAGTAAGAGCATTAGTTATATAATGAAATCTTACTTATAAGTTAAAATTAGTTATATATATATATAAATAAAACTAAAATACGCGCATAATTATTATTATTATATATTATTAAATTAATGAGTAATGAGCAATATATAATATATACGAATATACACGTCTTCTTCTGAGTCATCTTCATATGAATATTAACCCTAAAGGTACAAGTTTTACTACGGCCGTACATCTAGTCGAAGTAGATAATAGTATATAAATATCATTTACACAGGGGTATAAAATTTTATTAAAAATTAATGAGTAAGAGAGAGCATATTATATATACACGAGAACATATATATATATATATGTACTCTCTCACATTTTTATGTGTGCGCGTATGTTCTATTTTTATTTGATTACGAAGTATTCGTATGATACGTTCCGTAACAAGATAATTTATATTTTTTACAAGAATATGAAAAATACATACATATAGACATCTCTCTAAACACTAAAATCTTCTGGAAATATATCCGCATACCCATCAACTAATACCGTGCGATCCATTTTATTACATTCATCTTTTTCTGTTGAATAACCTGATGCAATTAACGTATGTTTATTTGGACATTTGAATCCCAGTACGTATGGACATTTTCGTTGTACATCTTGGCATATTGAGACACATGTTTTTGCAATTGGTTTTTTTGTGCTACTATCGCATCTTGGGAAAACTTGTGAGCATATCCAATATTTATAGGCATTCACGCAATGTGTGCAATTATGATAACCATATGGTCTTGAACAGTCGTATGTATTTAATACGTTTAACATTTCATTTACAACAGTCTGTGCACAACGATCTCTTGTTAAATAATCATTGTGTACTTTTTCATATACCGGGTAATTAATCATGTTACAAAACATAGTCTTATTATATTTTTGGACTGATTTACACGATGACCCAACAATTTGCTCCCTCCATTCATTTCCAAAAGTAATAGCACAAGAAGAATTAAAACCATTGGCAGATACGTGTAGCAATTGGATGAAGATAATAAAAAATACGAGTTCTATAGGATTGATACAGCACATATTTTTATTGGCGTTACAGTTATTGTCTATGTTTTGACTACAGTAAATAAATTTATTTTTAATAGTTTATATTTGTATTATTTTTCGATTATATGTGTAATCAATTTAATTACAAAAATTGCACAAACAATAAATGTTTATAAAGTTATATATTCTCTCTTCTGCATGTAAGTAAATGTGTATCGAGAATCAATTAGCTGGCAATGAGACAAAGATGATGATGTGTACTGAAGCAAATATTTTGTTTGTTGTTTTATTTACTATTATCACATAATAGTGCCATAATAATGTAGTATTGTTGTATTGTTTTTGTTGTGCATCATTGTGCCATTATTATTATTATTATTTATTATTATTATTATTATTTATTATTATTATTATTTATTATAATAATAATAATAGTGTCTAACTTACATGCCATTTTTATAATAATAAATAATAATAATAATAATTAGTACAGAGTAGTATAGTGATCCTGATGTACAACTTCTAATAATAACGATAACAACGACTGCTTGAAGGCTTGATGTAAAACGTTTATTACTAATTCATGTTGGTAGTGCACAATACCACACAATATAATGCACAATGCTACGCTGGTATTAGAATACTACGACTCGTACTTCGTTCTTCCTCATGCACCTACTTGTAAAAATACCTTAACTTGTGTATTTATTTGAAATTATTTAAAAAGTAACAGTACTGCCTTACAAGGTGATATTATAGGCTGCTATAACTATCCTCCTCTAAAAATAGACATTGCAGAGGCACTGCAGAGAGTAAGAAATGAATTATAACATACTATCAAAGAATATATTACATAGCCTGGATAGCACCATTGTAATAATAATAATAATCAGAAGAAGAAGAGCCGATCACTATTATATCATCAAACTATTACATATTCTAAAGCACTAAACGCACAAAAAAATAGAATTAACGCAGTCTTAGTAACAGCAGATGCGAATGCAGGTTTAACACTACGAATACGCAATATCAACTGTATATATACATATATATATATTAACATTATCTGCTTTCGCACAGGGTTGTGTAGAAGCGTTTCTTCGATATACGCGTGTATTAAAACATGGAGGGTAATACAAACGCACCAATAAATCCAACATCACCCATAGAAACGCCTTTATTGAAAATAGACCCATATGAAAATACAAAATACACAGAAGAGCAACATGCGGCAGCTACGACGATACAAAGAAGCTTAAGGGATTCCCCACGTTTTTCATCAAATTCTCCTGATAAATTAAAATATACAGAATCACCAGTCGGGATGAAGCCTTCGTATTCTACTACATCTGTTACGTCTAGTAAAGGTAATAATAGGAAAAGTAAAAGAAAAAAGAAAAAAAAGTCACCTAAGAAATCGAAACGTGGTTCTCCCTCTTATGACTCTGGTACTGGTAGTAGCGATTATTCTGAAGAGTCTTCTTCCTATACTGAATCCTCTTCGTATAGTGACTCATCGTCATATAGTGGCACATCTTCCTCCGGCTCTGATTACCGTGGAAATGGAAGTCGACGAAGGAGAAAGAAAAGTAGAAGTCATCGTCACAGTAGAAGTAAACTAAGAAAATCAGCAAGTCGTAGTAGGAAATATAAAAAATATAAAAAACGTCATAAACGCTCTCGTAGTAGATCACGAAGATCATTGCATGGCAGTGAGGATGATTACAGTGATAGTAGTTACGATGATGAATATAGTAGACGTGATAGTAGTAGAAAAACTAGAAGTAGAAAGCCAAATCGTCCTAGAGGCGATAAAAAAAAACATGGTGGGAAACACCGTGGTCGAAAGTTACGAAAAAATGGTGATACAAACCAATCCAGTAATGAAATAGTAGATAAGAAGACACTACGGAAATTGAACCAGGAAAAGCGCCATGCAGCTATGCGAAAGATTCAAGCAGTCGCGCGTATGTGGCTAGCGAGAAGAAAATGGCTAGGTCTATCAACTGAGATTTTATTTGGATGGAGGAAAGCAGGGCTTATGATCGTCGATGATTTAGTGGAGGAGGTTGTAGTAGATGGTCTAATACCAGATGTTTTGATTGAAATATTTTCACATGCAGGCGGACGAGGAGATCCCTTTGCTACTAATCCAATGGAGGATAGAGTTGCTTGGGGTATTTATAATTTATTAGTTGATGAAGTGGTAGAAGATATAACAACTGTCACAGTAAAGAAAGAAGTTAGAAAATTCGTAACTTCCTATTTAGAAGTGAAAGAGGAGACTAAAAATCAATTTGATCCAATTGAGCAATGCTCCCAAATTGTGTTAAATGATTCTTTAACAGAATTTGTTAATGATATTGTAAAAGAATCAGTATCATCCATGGTTAGTGAATATTTGTTTTTACAAAATTATGAAGAATTTTTGCACGCATCTTTAGATCCTATATTAAGTGAAGTTGTATTTGATTCTATTTACGATTTTAATATTGAAACGTATGTAGATGTTATGCTAAATGATTTTTTCCGTGAAACATGTACAGAAATTGCACAAGAATCAATGGTAGAATTGAAAGATATTATTCACCAAGAGCGTTTAGCAACTCAGTACAGTATCATTTCTAAAACGTCTGAGCGTATTGTTGAAACAATGACCCTGCGCATGCTGGCATTGACATTGGCAACGAATGGCGAAACAATTATTATGAAAGATAGAATGTCCCGTTTGTTAGATACAATGGTTATACGTGGAATATACAGTAAACTGACACGTGTAGAGCGTGTTGAAAAAGAGTTGCAACAAAATGTTATTCTACGACATTTACACCAAGAATTAACGGCTAATATTGGAATTGATATTTTGTTAGGAGATTTGAAACAGCAATTAATAATGGACGAAGCACGTATAGATTCAGAAGAGTTAAAAGAATATAAGTGAAGATTTATTTCCCGTGTATTGATATGTGTTTTTCTGTTTTTGTGTGTTCATGTATTATATCCTACAAAATATATAATAATGTTTAAATATATATATTATTAGGTCACATTACTATAGACTGTTATAGTGT
>JACKZZ010006265.1_pt1 | contig 15602 bp, 3 predicted proteins | sample 8027871 | NCBI WGS metagenome assembly JACKZZ01 (sample SAMN15724774, study PRJNA655200) | protist metagenome | isolation source: fluorescence activated cell sorting (FACS) single amplified genomes of... | place: USA: West Boothbay Harbor, Gulf of Maine | collected 2000-07-19
TAAGTCCGGCCAGCATGGCATGCCAGGCGCCACCCACTTTCACCTAGTAGTAGTCAGAGAGCTGGACGATTACTTTGAGGTTAACTCCATGGCTCATATTGAGAAAATGGAGGAAATCAAGAAAATAAAGGCAGAAATGGGAGAAGAAATGAAAAACAAGGTGACGAACCCTGTGCCGATTGGAAATCGTCTCAGTATTGCAGTGAACAACCGTGACGAACAGATGAATTCAATGTTTCGCGCCGAGCGATTTGTCATCACAAAGACACAAATACAGGCAGCTGTGGAGGAGTTTCAGGGGTTTGCGCTGGGAACGAGGACATCGGGATCCATTATTCCTTAAGGAAAATCAGTGCATACGATAACAATAAGCTCTATTACACTGTCCTCGAAAAAGAAGGTAAATCTCTTCCACAGCTTACGATGGAGTTGACAATCGTTAGTGCAGACACAGTTCCAGAACCCGTCAGAAATCTTGTCGAGAGCAACAAGTGGGAGCCAGAGTGGCGCAGTGCAAAATGCACGCTCAAATGGAAATCGTCGCTACCCGAAGACGAACGTCGTAATGCCACAGTGTATGGGATCCTTCAAGATGTCCACGTCCGGAATGAGAAGTACGCTGAAGGAAATAAAATGGCCATTGTTGCCATGGAGTTTGAATTATGATCTTGGTTTTCGCCCGGATGGGTTGGGTCCTTGATTATTTATACGGTTAGGATTGATGTACGGTAGCCATTTTCGATACAACTTAGTGTAGATGGTGCAGGGAGGTGTCTTATTCGATTTTCACGGTGGTCTCATCGTGGTGAGGGTCTCGCTGAGGAGGTTGATTAGGATTGGACATCACATTGGTTGATCTCCAATGGCTAACTCAACCGGTGGTGCAGTTTCCCGCAGGTCCAGTAAGGATCAAGGAGCGAAGTAGTACTTTGGAGTGGAGTGAAGCACGAGAACATGGAGGTGGTAGGAGATTGGTTTTCATTGGAGAAACTCCGACGTGGGGGGGCACTACGTAGGTGCGTCTCGAATGCGCCTGCGTTTACGTGTGACATTCGTGGGGGAAAAGAAAATGTTGCAGGGAAAAAATAATGTTGGAAGGTGCGCATGATGTGAGGAGGGAAAAGACTTTCAGAATGCAGTCGTTCCGAATCGGAGAGGACGCACAAGTGACAGCGTCACGAAACGAGTCAAGAGTGTTACGGAGCGGAAACACCCAAAACGAGTTCCAGTGAACTCATGGAGCAAGAACGCTCACGTGAATGCCCGTTGTGATGGGGAAAAGTATTTTCTGTTGTCGAAAACTTTTGGGGAAATTTCATGAAAACGCGCTAAATGTCATGAAGCGCGTTTGCTAATGAGGCGAAAGTAGTCGTCACCGTTTGGAATCGGTAAAATTATTTTTTGTATTAGCAATAGTAAGTGTTTAGGGTAGTAAATCGTGCTAAGTCGAGTGCGCTCCCGCGTTTTCTGGATTTGTTAATCGTCACATTTATCTTCTGGAAGTCCAGATGGTAAAAAATCACTATCTTCGCTCGTGTGTGGCGATCATTATCATTCATCTATATTTTTTGCCGTCAGTTTGTGGTTTCGAGTCAACCGGTTGTTCAGGACATGATAGGAATGTCCTGTGATTTTTGGTATGCAATTTCATACGAGTTTTCGGTCAATGCTTTTTTCAAACGGTAATAGTCATTATCCTAGTGGTTCAGTCGCGTATTTCTGGAATTCTCTCACCAGTTAACCTTGTAGTGAATCTGGTTATGGTCTATTAGCCCTTGTTAGGGGTCCGGTAAACAGATAGCCGAAACAAGGTAAAACGGTTTAGCGCGTAGATCGCGTTGGTTCTCTTATCTCAGATAATATCTGGGATCCACCGGTAGCACCAAGGGATTCAAGTGAGCTCCTGCTTTTAGTGCAGAGTCTGTGCTAGGTCTATAGATAGGGGTGTAAGATCCGCTGTATCCAATGTTCAGAATGGTCAAGCCGAGGATAGAAATTAGAATCACTGTAGTGAAAATGGTTTCACATTGTGGATTCGTTTCAAGATTGTTCGCTGAGTGATCAGATTGGGTTTGTTGTGAGCGTTTTGAGATGGGTGTTGTTTGATTCAATGGCATTGCGTATAATCCATTCGGATTCAATGTGGAAATACTTTTGTGTTGCTGTTGGGAATAGCGAAGGATTCGGAGGAGCTGGGAATCGTGGTTATCGAGATGCGGTCGATAAACTTGAAAAAGGTTGATTGTGTCCAGGATGAGGATGATTCAAAATCGAGAAGCAGACCGGCGAGGTCATTTCTCGAAAAATGGAGTTATCTCGAATTACTCGGTGGAGAGCCGGGCGCACTCGACAAAGTGCGTCCAATTGAAAATCAGCCGAAATGTCGCTCAGCCCCGCATCCCGGGTGATTGGTTTCGCCCGTTCGATCTCTGCGTCACGTTGGACGCTCGATCCCAGTCTGGCAGAAGTTACGCGTGTAGGTCTCCGGTTTAGGGTGTTTACACGGCCTCTGAACATGCTACTTAACCAGGAGCACGTCCAGATGCATCATCGTCACGTGTATACGATTGCATATGTACGTTTGATCTTTGTTCGCGTTTAGAGCATAGTGTCACGTTTGTCGGCATCAAATATGTGTAAAAGAACCGAGCTAGCTTTTCGATTCTATTCATAGGATGCGAACGAAGGATTTTTCTTGATTTGTGAAGCGGGTGCAAACTGAAGGTTTATATTGGTCGGCGTGTGAGTAACATCTATTAATAGGAGTCAAGATTGAGCTTTGAGCAAATTATCAATCGAAAGTTCCGGCATTTGATATCACTACTAGAATAGTCTTAGCAGTAAACAAGTACTTTTCATTCTGTTGCCATTGAAGCAATCAGTAACAGTCGGGTGCAAAATCTTCACCTATTACATGGTCCGGAGAGATGGAATCAGTGAAATGCAGACATAGCATCGGATTCCGTTTGCCTGCTTACATACGGCCAGAGGTCGTGTCTATCGATCGTCACTCTATTTGTTTTTTATCAGACGCATGAACGATGAAGCATATTGCAGAACGGCCTACCTGCAAGTTCAACCATTTCTGAATTCTTTTCTAATCCTTATTGTTCAGGCGATAAAGCAATTGAAAAATTGCTAGTCCGGCTCTTGCGGAAAGTAGATAGTGAAATCTGCTTAAATTCATGTGAAGTAGATAGTGGTATCTGCTTAAATTCATCCAAGGTAGATAGTGATATCTGCTTCAAAACACATGCTTAAGTTAAAGCTACAAGACATCCAATCCAATCAAAACGTATCCTTGCCAATTCCTGCCTGTTCCTGCTAATTAGTCTAGTGTAAGTATACCAAAATCTCTTTCCTATCGAAATAAAACAATTTTCCATGATGTATCACACTACAGTAGTAAAACTTTCCAAAATGCGGGTTTACATCATTCTGCTATTTTTCCAACACGTTCGCCACATTGCATGCCAGACGACAATAGAAGCCAAAGATATTCTTCACACGCTAACAGAACGCGTTGTCCTACGATACGGTGCTCTCCACAAGCAGATTCCTGTACATCCGAATTTCACTCTCACGCAGGTGAAGATTAGTCTGAATGATTTATCTCCTGATGATTTTGGGATTGGGCCAAACGATGAGAAAATTGCGAACAGAGATGACATGTCGCAGCTATCCCGCATTGATGAAAACTCGTCCGTCATTAATAAGATGTCATCTTTGCAGGGCGATCGCAGGCTGAGACTGGGTCATGATTATGGAATTAAATTTCCCGATGGCATGACGCCGTTGGACTCTCATGCGCAGCACGAAGATGTAAAATTTTGGCTAAGACGAGTGACCTGGGTCAGTGATAAATTTGAGGAGGTTTCTATTTGGGCTCTGCGTGTAGAGTATCCGTCGTGGTACAATCGGGGTGCTAGTGGTCGGTTTGCCCAAGCGCAACGCATTCCTTGGCAACCGTTTGACAAAGCCGAGCATTCGTTCTTCTTCCCCACGCATAAAGTCGAAATTATACCAGAGATACCTATTCCGAAAATGGCAATCCCAAAGACTACTACTGCTCAGTTTCACATCTACAATGTCAACTTGCGGACTGAAAAATCGGGCGATGTCTATTCTTGTGAGAAACATATTTCCGAAGAACTCACAGCCAGCGGTCCCAGTGGTAGTAAAGTCATAGTCTACACTATTTCGCAAGAAGTTGAAAATTGGGAACCGAAAGAAAAAGGCCACGCAGAGAGCGCCGACTCCGATCCGAAGATGATCCAAAAGTTTCAAATCCAGAACGCCGAAATCGAGTTCAGCACTATGCTAGCCACGTCACCACTGACAGCTAAGTGCGAACCCAAAGCGCTTCAGAAGAGTGAGCTTCTGCTTCTTCATGTTCGTTTCGCGAATTTGGAGGGAGGAACGGAGCCGACTTTGGCCTCTTTCTTGGTCAACACACAGACGAAGCCAGCTAGTCTCATTTTCGATTTGCACGAAAAATTAACTCCGGTTAAGCACGACTTAAGGAAAATTGATTTCAACGTAAGTCAGTTTCGAACCGAAAGTGGGTTGGGGGGTGGTAGCTTGTCTATTTCGCAATGGTCGCTTACAGATCCTCAGTCAGGATTGGCGTGGGATAACGGTGAAACGAAATTCGGAAAACGTGATGCTAGCGCAGTGTCCCACTCGAAAGGCTTACGATTTCGATTATGTGATACGTCAAGCGGTTTCGAGAAGACGCTGCAGGAGGGCCGTTTGATACTAACAGGGGGGAAAAGCTTCCCACGACCGTCAAAAGATAAATTCAAGACAGGCGATAATCAAAACGTAGTAGTTCGAGCCTCAGGAAACGATCTAACTCCCTCGGCTGAACTGTCGGGGAAAAACGTTAGAAATCCCTTCGAATATCCCTACAATAGATTGCGCATTGAGCCCGCGCGCGACGTCTACTACGCTGAGGATCAGCACGCGAGTCTTCAATCTAGTACGCCTCTCTCCATGTGCGCTCGCACAGCAACCTTCGTGAAATCCGACACGGGCACCTTTACGAGGTCGATCTCGAGTACACCAGGCCAAAGAGACAGGGTCTTGACAATTGACGCACCTGCGTCTGTTTCCGTAATCCCAGTGAAGATGCTCGCCAATCGATCATGCGTTTTTGGTTTCCAGTCGCAAGAGGTAGGGCCAGCCGCGAATTATTACATGAAGAAGGAAGGACTAGGGGGGAGGTTATTCTATCACGTCGAAGAGCCGAACCCGAATTTTCACAAACTGCAGAGTGGCAAAGGAGAAGAGTGGTTGCCCAGAAGTCTATCGCCTTTCATACCGCCCTATAGAGAGTCCGAGAACGGGATCACATTCGAATCTGTTCAGAACCCCTGCGAAACGAACAACGCCCTACAATCGGATCCGGATCCAGCTAGATTGGCGGAGCATCTGTTACAAGTGACCGTCCACGATCTTCGACTTACGGAGTTCGACCCCAAATCATCGTTACCTTGGCAGCCGCTATCACTTCCATCTAGTAGCATGGGACCGTTCCAACTTGCGTATGGATTGGAGAAATTTAGAAAGGACAAAGAATTTGATACGGTGCCACAGAAATGGATCTTTGGCAACCGTGCAAGATGGTTGGAGTACACAGAAACAGACGGAAAAAGCGGATATAATGTTGTGGAAGTAAAAAGCAAATACAAGTTAGCTCCTGTAACCTGTTCGCGATCTGGGCTTGGCAATCGTATGGCAATGCAGGAAGTCTTCCCCGTCAGTAACGATCAAACGAAAGCGCAGAACTTCTATAGTATTATTCCCGATGGCGACGAGTCTGTAATCCAGCACCTCCTTTCTACAAACGTTATCAAACTGGAAAATAACAAAAGTATTAACGTCAACCTCGATCGATACGCAGCAGAAGAATTTTCCACCATGTATTGCTCAGATGGTTTTTTGCGAAGTGGTGCAGGGTTGATACATCGAGACGGATCCGGCGATTCCAACGTAGCCGTGGATAAGATTATTTGGGTGGTTCAGGTTACCTATCCGACAAGATACCTCGATGCAAGCCTCGAGCCGTTCGGAGACGTCAACAAGGAAAATTTTCCGCATGACGCTAAGGGGCCTGCTCTGATCCAGCTTGGAGCCGATAATCCGGCAAGCGTATGGTCGTCTACGCTAAAATTCGGAACTGGCTTTTCCCTGGATCTAACGATTGACATTGTTGAGGAGAGGGACAGTCTAAACCGTGCACGTGCTTCATTGGACCTCGCACAGGGCTTTGCGTTGCGGAAGGATTCAATGTCTGAGACAACAGCCACGGAATCCTCACGTGAATCGGGTCAAGCAACTAAACTGGACTTTGCTGTATACAAGAAAGTGTACGCGAAAGGCACAGATAAAGGGAAGCTCAAAAAAACACTGGTACCTTGGAATCTGCCAATCGAGTGGAGACAAAAGTTTCGGGTCCTCTTCGGGACGAAAGGCGTCAGAAAGTTGGCATTTGATCTCCGTAGTGTGGAACAGAAAAGTGTGCCCCAGAACAACTGGCATAGGATGCAATCGTATTTGGGATATGAAACAACGAAGGTTAATGTTCTCCGGGTCGTGCCTCAATTTTTCCATGGTGATGACAGTGTTGGCTATTATCAACTTGATACCGAAACATGGGAGGCGCCCGAGGCCAGCAAAGATGATGCTCTGTCCGATCATTCTGAATCATATCGCACCCAGATACCTTTCAATCTTGTCACAGAGTTACAGCGTGATCGTCTTCCGATCCCCAATAGTCGGTCTTTTCTCGGGGAGCTGCCTGAAAACATATGACCAGGTCGGTTTTAAGTCTTTGCTTTGACTATGAATCACAATGTGGCATGTTTTCAGTCAAGCTCTTGTGGGGAGAGTGAGGTTAGCGCATGCTATAGTAGTAGGTAGCGAACGATTCGGACGCAAGTTAGGTAAATACTAAATTGTTAGTGTCACAAAGTGGAATACAAAGAGGAAAATCCTTACAAAATGAAATAGGAAAGAGAAACTAATTAAGAATATTTGAAAACATAAAAGGAAGGCGTCAACTTTCGCATACCGAGCGGAACCCTCTCAGCTATTCAGTCCGTTTTCATGGAGAACATGAATTAGATCTGTTTTCTGCATAGTATGCAGCACTTTCATGTGGCCGTAGTCATTGGGGCAGTCAAGAAGGAAAGTGCACATGAGAACTCGTAAGGTTACGAAAAGCCTGGGATCTACATTTCTGGTCGCGAATCTGTAAGTGGCCACGTGCAATGGCAAGCTAACGGAAGAGCAGCTCTGGTTAACCGTTATGGGTCCGGGTCCTATAATTTTTGTCGGAACGAGAATGGTGTGTTGTAGGGGTGTCAATATATCATTCAAGTTTCACGGTGGTTTAGTGCTGGCGAGGCTTTCCCCGGGGTGGTGATGAGGAATGAAAGATTCCTCATGGTTAATTCGACCTGCGATGCACGTTGCCCGATGGTCTAGTAAGGATCAATGATTGAAGTAGTACTTCGGGGCGGATGGAATCGCGAGGCATCACCATGGAGCTGATAGGAAATGGAGGAAAATTAATCGAATCAGGTGCTGCATGATTAAAATGGTGTATTAAGTAAGTGCATTTCTGATGCGCTTACATTTACGTTCGTGGAGGGAACGCTATGCTGCAGTGGGGTGCGCAGCATATGGGAAGAAAGAAAATTGTTCAGGACACATTTGTTCTGGACCGTGGAGAAGTTCGGACTTCGATCTGTTTCTGGCATAGTATGCAAGATAGTCTTGGTCCCGTAGTCATTACGGCATCCACGAAGGAAAGTGAACAATGCGGCGGCTCGTAAAGTTACGAAAAGCTTCAGATCTACATTTCCGGCTCCGCATTCGGAATCTGTCGGCGGTGCGATGTCAGGCCAACGGATTTAAGGGTACAGTACTGGTTATGGGATCGCATGATTTAAAGCGAGATGGAGATGGTGCAGCGAGGGGCACCATTCGCTGTTTGTAGTGGTCAGGTGGTGGTGAGGGTTTCGTCGAAGGGTTGACGACGAGTGGATATCAGATGGGGGGGGGCTTCAAATGGCTAACTCGACCTGTGATGCAATTTGCCCGCAGGTCTGGTAAGGGGGAATCTGAGGTTGGAATGAAGCACGAGGATCATGCTATGGACTTTGGAGGTGGTAGGAAGGTGGTCTAGGAAAAACACAGAGAGGTTGGAGCTCTGATTCGATACCAATGGCGCAGGAGGTCTGGTGTGATACCAATGGTGTATTACGTAGGTTTGTTTCGAATGCGCCTGTGTTTACACGTAACGTTCGCGGAGAAAACGCTATGCTGCTGGAAGGTGCGCAGCATATGAGGAGAGGATAAGATGTTGGGGAGGACAGTGGTTAATTGTGGAGGACTTACAAGCGACAGTGTTGCTTTGGAGCGCTTTGGGTGTTGGAAGGTGGTGGGGTAGGTTACATTCAAAACGAGAATAGAGTTCAATGTGTGTTACAGTGAACTGATGGAGCATGTACGCTCTGGTTGTTACCCGTTGTTGCCGGTAACAGGATGCTTCTGTAGTCCAAAACTTTGTCAAGTAGTCGCGAAATTTGTGTAGCAAATTACAACAGATTTAAATGCAACATGAAAAAGCGGTAAACCGCACGAAGCGCGTTTCATTAAATGAGATGAAAGTTGTCATCACCGTTTCGAGTCGAAAATCTTTTTTATATCGACAGTGCTAAGTGTGCAGCGTAGTAAATCGTGCTCTGTGTAGCATCGTAAACCGTGCTGAGTGTGAAAGCGCGTTTACAAATTCATGTGTTATGACATTGACACGATCATTTTCAGATTGCGATAGTCACTGTCCTAGTGGTTCAGTTGCAATTAAATGTTTCAAGCATTTTCGATCGGTCAACCTTGTAGTGGGTTTCAACTTTCGTTTGGATACCAGGTCCAGTCCCTGTAGTGGGTCTTGCAAGCAGATAATCGGAACACGATGCTTCGACAAGTGAGAACGATTTAAAGCGTAGATCGCGTTAGCCAAGGTCTGTATACAGTCTAGACTGTATACAGGCAAGAAGCCAAAAAGTTTATGCGTAGATCGCGTTGGCAAGAGCAAGCATACGCTGCGCAGCTGAACGAGCCATAAAGTTTATGCGTAGATCGCGTTGGCTAAGGTTAACCTTGTAGTGGGTTACGGTTACGCCCTTGTAGTGGGTCCGGTAAAGGAATAGCCGGCACAGAGTGCTCCAATGAGCCGAAACGATTTAACGCGTAGATCGCGATAGCCAAGGCCTGTATACTTCAGGTAACTTGGTAAGGAGCCATAAAGTCTACGCGAAGTTCGCGTTGGCCAGAGTCTATATGCTAAGGATAGCAAAAAGAGCCATAAAGTTTATGCGTAGATCGCGTTGGCCAGAGCGTTTACAACTGAATAAGGAGCCATAAAGTCTACGCGTAGATCGTGTTGGTTCTCTCTCCTGGTTAGTCGTAACCAGGTTAGCGCTAAGTTTCCGAGTTTTGGAATCGATTCTTAGATAAATTTCGATATCACAATGATTCATGAAAAAGTCAGTTACCAACGCTGGCGGTACCAGTGAGTAGCCACAGTTGCGAAAATCAACGACATCAAGGGCTCAAGTGAGCTCCCTCGGTGCTAAGTCTACAGTGTAGGCTCTATGTAGACTATCTGATTAATGGAAATTTTCAAATTCGATCAGGGAACCATGAACGTCACACGTGGGGAGGATAGTGATGGATCGGGAAGTAGCATAGGTCGGCGTAGAATTCTTCTTCTCCGATCTACTCTAAGAATAGATCGGAGTCGAAGAGATCGAAGTGGAATAGATCGAGGGTAGAAGAGATCAAAGAAGAATAGATCAGGGTATAGAATGGTAGAATAGATCTAAGAAGAACAGATCGGGGTATAGAGTCCATTGTATTCGGAATAGTCAAAAACGAAGAGAGAAACTAGAATCATTGTAGTGAAAACGGTTTCTGCTTTTCGTTTCATCGCGAGGTTGTTCGGTCAGAGATACAGTCTGACGACTTAGTACGCGCCCGCGAGCGTGTCTTCTTTCGGTCAGTGGGGATTGGTATCATCAGATTGAAAAGATTTTTCGATACGGATCTGTTGAAGCATCTGCATACGCTCCGATGGTTTCGTTTCAATTTGTGAAAACAGGTTGGTCTCGATTCTGTGTCAAGTCAGCATGGTAGATGAGATGCGAGCGGAATTCGATGCGGGGTTATTTATGCAACTTCTTGAGCTTGGATGAACGCGAGCTTATCGAAGATATAGGATGGTGGGAACGGTGAACACACACACACACACAACGGTGTCGCAAACGAGCATTGGCAAGTTGGTTTCGGAGTTTCGTGTGATTCGATTGAAGAAGATAACGCGATAACCGTTAACGCTTTCGGTGTCTTCTGTCTACTTATTTTTGGATGGTATCTCTATTCCAGTAACAGTGATTGTCTAACTATTAACTTTAGCTCAGGTTGCCTGTGCTGCTAAATCAGATCTTTTACTATTTAGTGCGTTTTAGTCGATGCGTGGTGGCGATCGATATGGGACTCGTTGGATTACAAAGAAAGCTCTGAATCACAGTCATATCTGTCGGATTAAACACTAGTGATTATCAAAAACAACTACACACTACCGTGGTACCAATCGACGCAAGAACCGACAGATTCTAAGGAGGTTCCGAAACGAAGAGGATATCGTTCGAGTGAACACTATCGACTAGCAGAAACAACTGGAAACCAGCGTGGCATTGATCGATATAAGAATCTCTAAGTTCTAAGGAGATCGCGAAACGAGGGTCATATCGGCCGATTCACACACTACCAACGATAAAGCCAAGTAGAAACCACTGCAGCACCGAGCAATGTAAGAGCCGCTCGACACCTTGTGATCGCCATCAGATCCCACTACGCGATCTCTTATAAAAGTTGCAAAGCTTGAAATCACGGTGAAATCGGTCGAAGCTGATGTTGCTGATTTTAAAGGAAAATCAGAGGACGTCGGAAACAAAGACAGTCTCGGGGTTCAAGAAAAAACTTAGAGAAGTGCTCAGTATTCTTGAAAATTGCGCGACAAGACCGAGATAACTTTGAAATCCGCGGGATATCTGGTGTGAATCAGGGGACGTCGGAAACAAAGACAGTCTCGGGGTTCAAGAAAAAACTCAGAGAAGTGCTCAGTATTCTTGAAAATTGCGCGACAAGACCGAGATAACTTTGAAATCCGCGGGGTATCTGGTGTGAATCGGGGGAGGTCGGGAACAAAGACAGTCTCGGGGTTCAAGAAAGAACTCAGAGCAGTGCTCAATATTGTTGAAAAGGGCGCAGCAAGACCGAGATAACTCTGAAATCCGCGGGATATCTGATGAGAAGAAGGCGAAACTATACTAGTTTAATTTTAAAATCCTAAAATTAAAAAATTACAAGCAGTGCAGAGGCAAGGGCATTGCATCCAATCAATGCATTGCAGAGGCAAGAGCATTGCATAGAAGCAATGCAGTGCAAAAACATTGCATGGAAGCAGTGCAGTGCAGTGCAGTGCAGAGGCAAAGACATTGCATGCAAGCAATGTAGTACAGAGGCAAGAGCATTGTGTCAGAATTCCCGGTCTTTGGTCCTTTCAGTGAGGAGAAACCAAGACCGGGAGGATAAGATCTTTTTGAATCCGCGGATGCGGATACGCGATTCGAGCTCATTCTTTCAACTGAACGGTTGAGACTATACTTCTCCTCAACCAGTTACTCTCTATGATAATCTCAATGCTCAAACGAACAGCGAAAAAACCACACAAAGGACTTCCATCCTTGCCTTGTAGAGAGAAAGCTACTACGGACATCAAAAAATTGGTGATTGGAGAAATTCGTTCAGATGCTTGTGGTCATGATTCTCTCGCACTGTTTCTCTCGACTTATTGAACCAATTCTTTACCACTCAAAGTTACTTCTTGTCCTTCTTTCTACTTGACGATCACATCTCTACCAATCTTACAAAGACATCCTCACGCATACATCAATACTACAACCGCTGAAGTTAGAGCTATTACGAGAAGTTAAACTCCCTTGCTACATTACCGTTCTTTCGTCGGATTAAGGCCCGGGTGGTCTTAACCGTCTACAGCTTCTTCTTTCCGCTTGTAGATAGCCATCGACTGAACATCACCATGTTTGGACGATCTCCTAAATTCGTCACTCTATCTCATAAGTAGCACTGCGTTGAACTGCAAACACACATGGCCTGAGTTCTCCGCAGCCTTCGTAGCTTTTCTGAGTACATGTTACTTAATGTCCTACAGTTTTATTTCTACTGTGATGGACGATGTTAACACCTTGAGAGTACCGGCTACTTTGCGGCTTTGATTGTGTAGGAGACACAATTCTTGGATCGGCTGGACTGCCTTTAGTTGTATGGATGAATGAACTTCTATCTATATAGTGTTTCGACTGGACACCTACTTTTGAAATCGTGGTCCTTTTCTCTTGCGTCTGACAAGGATGCCATCAGCTGTTGAATTATCGCACAATTCCTCAAGTCTGTGTGCTGTCTTATACACGAACAGATCTATTTGGACTGCCCTTCGTCTTACTCTATCTAGTCGTTCCGCTTCCATCACGCTTCTACTCACTATCCCCGTCCATATCTTTGCAGATATATCTGGCGATAGTTCGCGTTGTCGCGATAGTTGCATCAAAGACAGATAGATGCGTTGGCTTTTGTCCGCTGTTAGTACCGTACAACAGTGGAAGTTTCGCCTATGGCTGGACTGCCATCTACTTTATAATGGATAGATGATATGCTTGCTTCTTTTTACTGAAGCTTGAATCATAAGACTGATATCGATCCTCACGTCTGGGAATTTTTTTCTACTGGACGGACTATTTCAACTTCCGATCAATGTTTGGATTCACGTTCAGATGTAACTGCGCTGCGAAATGCAGCTAACTACTATGACTGTGACTATTGCTGCTTGAACTGAAACCTATGCTCGTTTTTCTGACTGCCTAACCTGCTGTCATCCAAACGAGAAAAGCGATCTGGAAGACTAACCAATGCACAACTTGAAAAAGATCTGTGAAAGATTAAATCTGTATCAAGATCCGAAGGAAATTTTTCTACTAAAATGAGAAGTGAAATAGTAGTCCGAAGATAGATTTTTCAAAGATCTTTTTCGATATGGATAACCGTCAAAGAAAGGTGAAAGACTGAGATTTTCTCCGCTTTTAGATTTTTAAGTTTCTCAACACGCAAACTTTTCGAGTATTCCAAAACAAAGAATTTTTCACAACATAAAGGTCCCGTTGGACCTCCTTTTAATGCTACTGATGTCGGTCAAACATGACCCTGAATACTGAATAGGCCTCTCAGGACCGAAAAACCAGAAATATTGGCCGTTGCCGACCGATGCAATCCTATATTGGCCGTTACCGACCTAAACCGTATAGATCTCACGTGTAGACATATCTAAATATTTCACACCTAAGTCATCATTCTTTCCACTGGAGTGATTCGGGTTTCCACGCCTAGGGCAGTACTTTCCGAAAAACTCAAACCTTCTCTTTGTGTCTTGACGTCAGTTTCTTGTTGAACAGACCGAAAACCATCATGTAGGAACCACCATCATACCATTGTTGTTGAACAAGCTGTTGATCTGCTGGATAGCCAAACCAAATCCGGAGGAACGTGATATCTGGAGAGAAGCGACTTACAACTCAGCGCCGTAGTGCCGAAAAACCGCCTCTTTAAACTTTTCTTCTACTGGAACTTGTATAGGAAGTGAGCGGAGAACAACTCGAAGAAATCAAATGGACCCACCCGCGACTTACATCCCCACATGGTGGAGAAAACGCATCCTTCTGCAGTATAAGTTGAGAAAGAACTATAGAATGAATATGTGTATGGATGGCCGAAATCTTCTTTGTACCTCTAGCATTTCGTCCACTTTTCGGCTTTGTGCCACCCATATTCCCATTTGGTTTCTCGTCTCCAATCATTGGAATCCTTCCATCCACTTTGTGACTCGCGATCGCTCTTCCGATCGTCTTCTTTCCAGTCTGATCCACGACCACGGTTCCAATCATTGTTCCACTCGCTATCCCAATCGTTCTCCTTACCATTCCAAGAATTGCTTCTTTTATTCCACTCATCCTTGGAATCACGATCGTTGTTCCACTTGCTGTCCCAGTTGTTTTCTTTCCAATCACCGGAACTGCTTCCCCTATTCCAGTCGTCTTTGGAATCCAGATTGTTGTTCCACTTGTCGTCGTTCCGCTTTTGGTTCTCCTTCTTTCCACCCCACTTCTCTTCTTCCTCTTTCTTCAGTTCCCAACCATTCTCCTTCGTCCATCTCCAATTCTCCTCTTTCTCTTTACCACTATCTTCTTTCTTCTCCTTTGGATCGGTCCACTTGAAGTAGTGAAGGGCGTATTCCGGGGTGTATAAACCGTAGAGTTCCAGCTCACGTGTGTATTTTGCGCAGGCCTGTTCATTGACGCTTTCGCCTTCCTCCAATGATCCGTCTGCTTTGCAATGACTGTCCGCCTGGTAATTGTAGAATCTACTATCCTTCGGCCTGCTGTATGCGTCTTCAAACACCAAGCGGAACATCTCATGAAGTCTGGTGTTCAAAGGTGTATTCTCTTTTCTCACATCAGCATAGGAGAACTGACTGAGAAATTTCATCCTACCGAGACGGATTGCACACATATGCTTATCGCCGCGTACTTCTTTCGAGTACACGGCGGTCTCCTCCTTCGTGCTGCTGGTGAACGGAGTAGTTTGGTCTTTACCAAACCTGAAGTTGCTACCGGTGTCACGTGTTCTTTCGGTGCCGGTTCTTCCGTACTTACGTCGTTCTGCTGCGTCCTTGTCCCTCAACCGACGACGATCGAGGTAATCGGCGTAAATGTAGCTGATTATACACTGCGGGAGTCCTTCGGCTTCGACTATGCGTCTTAATTGAAGCGCGATGTCACGACTATAAGTCATGAGATAGGCGTCATGGTATAACATTTGATTTCGACGCCAATCACTCTTCATTCTTTCTCTGTACGCTTGTTCCGCTGTATTTCCGCATTCTCTGGCCCGCAGATTAAAGAGCGAATTAGTTTTCGTGCTGCTGGCAACTGTCGGATATAGCGTTCGATCGAGAATGCTTTCTTCCTCCTTCCCTTCTGCTGGTAAAAGTTTTTCAGCTGGGTCTGCTGGCTTGACTGCCGTGATGGAACCTGCTTCCTTTTGGTCTGCAGTGATGTAATCTGCTTTCTCCACGTCCTTTTTCTCTTCCTCTGCTTGATTACCTTCACCAACGACCTCGTCTTCCGCTTCTTTCGGTTCCTCTTTATCTTCAGCCTTCTCATTGCCTCCGTCATTATCATCACCATCATCCTCCTCTTTGGTGTCTTCTTTGGTAGTGCAGCTTTTCTTCAACTCCTCGTCGTCATTCTGCAGTTCTTCGACGTCGGCCTGGGGACTTTCTTTCTCTTCTGTTTCTACTGGAGATGTCAAACTATTACCGGGAGTTTGAATACGATTCCATTCCTCTTCCTCCTCTTCTCGTTCCTCCTTTACTGGAGATAATGGTTGTTTTCCTC
>JACKZZ010023065.1_pt1 | contig 15599 bp, 11 predicted proteins | sample 8027871 | NCBI WGS metagenome assembly JACKZZ01 (sample SAMN15724774, study PRJNA655200) | protist metagenome | isolation source: fluorescence activated cell sorting (FACS) single amplified genomes of... | place: USA: West Boothbay Harbor, Gulf of Maine | collected 2000-07-19
GAAACCAAACCACTTCCTTGAAGGTGAGACATGTTACTCAAATTTAATTCTATTATATTTTTACATTTCGACAAGACAAATCGAATACCGGCGTCGGTGACGCCTCCGCAACTTCCGATATCGAGATATTTCATAGACTTGGCGCAACTCTCTCCAATGTATTGTAAACCAACATCGGTAATTTGCGGTGAGTTGTTGATATTTAAAAACGAACACTGCGGTAATAATTTATTCTTCTTTCTCAATTGTGATCTTGCGAGAGACAAAATATCTACTCTGCTGGGTTTCGTCACTCCAGGAGGAAGCGCTTTGATCGGGGAAGCCGGAGCGGGAGGAGCTTCTCGTTCCTTCTCCTTTCGAGCTGCTTCCTCTGCAGATTCCGCAGAGCGTTTATAAGTTATATCTGCAAGATACTCTAACGCCTCGTCCTTAATCATGAAACTCCATTTATGTAAATCTAATTTTTCCGAAACTAGCAATTCTCGAGGAAAGACTTGAAACTCGTCTTGAAGTTTACGTCGATATTCTTTCATTAAAGATTTTATACGTTTACCACCTCCTTGTTTTGATGAGGATGAGTTATAATAATTATTATTATCTATCGATGATGATGACCGAGACGTCTCGGGTCGATCTTCATCTCTATTCATTATGAATTGGACGAGAATGATAGAATGATGCTGAGAGAAACGGAAGAACGGGAGAATATAGATAGTACCAAGTACCAAGAGAGAGAGACGTTAAAAAACTAGGGTTTCGTCTTTGAATTTTCCAAAAAAATTTCAAATCATGAGTGTTTATTGCGGAACAATCGTCAAGAAAGACAAGGTAATCTTCATTATACAAACTTTTTCCTGATTCTTTTAAATTTCTATCTCAACATCATCATCATCACCAACAGACAAATAAAAGAGTTCCAGATAATCCTAAAGTAAGTTCGAATTATTATCTCATCAAAAACTCGTATTTCGAACACCAACAGTATGAATTATTATCTCATCAAAAAAAACTCCCAACAGTATGCACACGTAAAAAGTCGATTAGATACGGGTAAGAGTATGAGCAAGATGAAACTCATTTCGATGAGAGAGTACATCAAGAGAAAGATGGAGATTTTCAAGAGAATCACGGCGAAACAATTAGCGGAACTTCTGGAGGATAATAATCTTCTCGATTCTCCTGATGCAAGAGAAAATGAAGGTAAGGATGATGGTGATGGATATTACAGTGATGAGGAAGACAAGAAATCTGTATCAAATGGTAGAACTTATCTCGTTTTGGATCTTCGAGATCGAGAAAGATTTACAGCGTGTCATATTTACGGCGCGATGAATTTTCCAGCTCGAATGTTAAGATCTGATCGCACACGAGACCTTTACAAATACAAAAATCGTATGAGAGACGATGGATTTTGTTTCATCGTGTATGATAATGAGGAACGTATTGCGATAGATGCCGCGAAATCTCTTGTGGAAAAAGGTAATTATCTCGATCATCATCACGCATTCACACATCGTCGCTCATTCTCACTTTATCTTTACAGGATGGGAAAACGTACTTCTCCTAACAAAAGGACTTGCACATTTCGGAACCAAGCATCCAGATTTAATTGTCGGAGACATTCCGATTCCCGACACACCACGTAGCGTAGTTTCTACTGCATCGAGAAGATCTAGAGTTGGCCGACGAGGTGTGGGTGGGCGTCGCTTGCGAAGAAGTGGAAAGTGAGAACTTCTCTGTGTGTACGTGCACACGTCGTCGTCGTGTGTGTGTGTGATAAAATCATATTATAATTTGTGTGAATGAATATATATATATAGCTTAATATAATATATAGTATGATCAACTAACTAACTCCTATTCCTCCAACACAACGCTATCACCATGCGAGTAATAACCTCTGGAATGAAGAAGTGAAAGTGCGTACTCCCATAGTTCCAAATCAAATTCATTGAGTTCCATTAATCTTTTCAGATTCGGAGGTGAAAGAGTCTCCTTAACGTTGTTGAACATATTATCCGTATACTCTCTATGATTCAACTCGAGACTCGAGAGTCCAAGCGTGTGATCCAAACAGCTCGATGTGCGATTCAAACTTTCCAAAATCAAAATACAGGAAAATCGATGCAGCATTATCTTTGCAATTTCTAAATCCTCTCTACTCAATTCATCTGTTCCGTGACGTCCACTAAAGACTCGCGTAAAGTGATTACTGTAGCAGTACGATGCTTCTGCGCAATTCTTACGAACGACATCGTCACGAAACAGATCCGAGTATGAACATGGTTTTCCAACTTGAAATTCGTCACGACAATACCTGGGCTCTGAGTGAAAAAGACTCATAGCACGATCCAAAGGTCCTCTCAAACTCGTGACGAAAACCCATCGGCTCCATTCCTCTCTGTGACGTAGAAGTGAGGAAACCGGAAGAGGTCGTATGCTTTCCTCAACAATGTTACGCTCCCCAAGATTCTTAATGAATCCCTTGACGTCGTTCATGTCATGACTTTCGATTTGACAACAATCATCGTCGTTCTGATCATTCTCTTCTTCGTCTTGTGTGAGATGATGATATTTTGAGGAGGAGGAGGAGGATGTAGAAGAGTGACAGTAATCCTCGTAGGATTTGCTGAAATCAACGAGTTGAAGGGACGAGGATGAAGTAGATGTCGTGACGTCTCCAAATCGTACGATGGATGAAGTATTCAGAAGAAGATCACTGTTAAGACGAAGATTGTGGCATAGCATGGAACCTCCTGCGTTTCGAACACGTTGAAGCCATACGTGTCCTTTACCTGATCGAAACGAATCAGCAGCGAGTTTTGCTTCACGATCGATGATTTCAATCTGTTCAACTGTGTTGTATTTCGTTGTACTACTTTCCTTTCTCCTTCTCAACTTCTTCTTCTTCTTCTCCTCGTGTCTCAACATTTCTGAAGCACGTTTCAAGGTACGTAGAAGAAAAGTCTCACTTCTTGATGCAAGAATCGAATCACAAGACGAAGAAATGAAACGAGTATTTAAATCTTGCAACAAGACATCAAGATCTTCAGTGAATACCTCACCAATATCTGATGCCAACGTCGTGTTGTCCAAACACAATGTCACAAATCCAGATTCTCCAAGAGTACGAGTCACCTGGGAGAAGATACTATTACTACTACTACTACTACTACTACTACCTCGACGATCGATCAAAATCGTATCGATCCAACGTAATCCTAAAAGTTTTCTCATTCCTCGAAACACATTCATGATTTCTTCATAATTTCTTACACGAAGATGTATCCACGCAACTCCTCGTCTTCTCGAAGCTCCCTTATATCGATAGAGAACAGGAAGCATCGTTCTGTCCAACGTAGTGCGTGTCGCAAACACGTTTGCTTCGCATTGCTCCTCTGCTGTGCATAGATGAACACCAGGCTTACTAATACTACTACTATTACTAGACATGTACATCGGATGAATCGTGACACTGTCTTCTTGAGAATTCTGCTTTGTGGTCTCGAGAATGTTTAAAATTCTCGTTACGTCTGGCTCGAAGACGTGAACGGAAGCATCAAATCTCGCAGCTAGCATCGTGAAATATGCCACGTCATCGTTTGAATGGGTAACATCACCACTTGGACTCGTCGAGGAACTACTGATTTCGATCCATATCGGCATTTTCCCCTCATACAAAGAAAGTGCAGCAGATGCAAGAAGTGTGGATCCAGAACGCCAAGAACCACAACGCGTCAAAGTTCTTCTCTGTAAGCGTCCGATTCCTTCTGAATCGAGAACCAACGCACGACTGCCTGGAAGTTCAACGGAAATCACAGCAGACGTCGTCGAACCTATTATATCTGGACATGCCATATCTAAGCATTCATTGAGTTCTGTATTCATCTCAAGATTCTGTTCTTGATATATTCTAGCTCTCACGAAAAGCGCGCACTCCACGAAATGTTCCGGATCTTTGTTCTCTTCGAAACTTTGACATGCTAATTTGACAACATCCTCTGGATCTGAAGTTGATGTTATCGAGTACGTTTTGCCTTCGATCTGTTGGGCATGAGCAGTAGTTGTTGTTGTTGTTAGAGTAGGAGAAGTAGAAGTGCGTGTCGAATGCGCGTAATGAATTGAAGGAGACCCGCTTACCTGTACGGAAAGACTGGCCGACGCGTCTTTCTCTCCAAGTCTACACAGTTGTGTCGATTCTACTGTAATAATATATATGAATAGGAATAAAGTCCTCATAACAGAACAAGATGAGATATGATTCATATTTTTTCTTCTTATTATTGATCGTACGGCCGAGAGAGAAGCGATTTTTCTTTTCTTTTTTTTTTTACTCTCTCTCTCTCTACTCGAGGGCCGACGAGTATCTACTATGAGGGATAATACAAAGATATATATCTATATATAAATATATATCAATAACCTCTTATATATGTATATTTACAACAAAATTCGTCGGTTCTGATGATTGATGTGCAGGACCTTTCTCTCTCCCAGAAGAAACTCTAAAAACAGATCCGTTCAATCGGGAATATAGTATACTGTGTTGAATGTGTGTGTGTGTGTGTGGATTGTATTTATAGATGATGATGCGTGGTTGTTGTTGTTGTTTGTTGATGAGTAGTAATATAATATAGGATACACATATACGTACGTAGATCTGTTGTGTATTTTTGTTGAGATGATGAAAATGGAGAATGTGGTGCTCACACACACTGAAGGAAATCCCATCCATCTCAATCAAATCATCAACGACGACGGCAAAATTTGTGTGTGTGGATTATATACCACTTTATAGATGATTCGTAGTTCTATATAGATCTGTATTTTTGAGATGAAAATGGAGAATGTGGTACGCTCACACACACTGAAGGAAATCCCATCCATCTCAATCAAACACAACGACAAAAAGTGAACTTTGTCTCCGTGTGAAGTCATATTGATTGTGAGGGAAGATTATATATCATAATCATCATTATATTGAGAGTAGTTAGTAAGCAAGTATATATAAAATTTTGACCAACAGAAGGAAAAAATTAAAAAAAAAAAAATGAAGACGTCGTTATCAAGATGGATATTCTTACACGTCACGTTCGTAGCGATGTTTGGGATGGTAGTAGCAGTAGATGGTGATACTATATTAAAGGAAAAGAATAGTAAAGTGTTAGATGCATATGATATGATGAAGAAGAAGACAGTGGATGAGACGGTATTTCTACAATTCGAACCCCCGACCTCGCAAAATTCGTTTTACAAAGAGTATTATCAAAACGTGATCAACGATGACGATTTAGTACCCGATCAATGCACGAGCGGTCCGACTTATTTGACGAATCCTCCTGGAGGAATGGATTTAATAGAGGAACAGGAGAAGTGTAGTTTATGTAGCACGATCGTGAAGAATAGATTCAAGTGGAATTGGAGATGGCATTACAGCGCTCTATGTACGGGAGTACCTGAACATATGATGGATTTGTGTAGACATTACGCTTGTAAATTGACGAGTCAGTGCCCGGAATTCATCACAGGCACGTGTGCAGAAGGAGGACAGAAACGATTTCCTTGTCCTTCTAAATATATATGTTGGAATTGTCTTCACGTACCGGAGGAACAGTATGTTGGATGTTTTGATAGTGATGTCGCTGATATGAAGTTTGGTGCATAATCGTCATATTTATATACACACACACACACACGAAGTCGTAATTATATATATATACTTCTTGAATCCTGCTTCTCCTCCTCTCCGAATCCAAACTACTCGCCTTTTTCCTTGCCCATGTACCGACGCAAATAGCGAATCTGTCGAGACGGTTCTCGTATTAAGGAAGACTTTCCAATATTTTGTACTTCACGAAGAAAATCCAAAAGAAAACGATTGTACGTATCGGGTTTTGACATACGAAATTGAAGAATAGAAATACGAGAACAAAATTCTTTTACATGTCTCGAAACATCGGAGATTGCAAGGCGTTCTACTAGATCTCCATCAGGAGTGAGTGCGACTTCGAGAATGTCGTTCTCTTCCTTGTGTTCTTCCATCTCGTCGTCATCGTCTTGTTTTTCGTCTTCATCATCATCATCAAATCGATCTTGATGAAGACCTCCCATCAAAGTACCGAATTTCATTTCATCATCCCATTTCAAAAGCATGGGTAAACGTTTCACAGAAGAAAGTATCGCAATAGCGAGCATTCTTGCATGTGATGTATGTGTGTCATACTCGCCTTCGTGACGATCAAGTCTTAAATATTGACCTTTTGCGAGTTGCACAAGAAAAGGTGTGGCTTGTTCTATGATTATGAGATATGCATCTCGACGAATACGAACGCTTTCGTTTAGTAGAGATTCACAAATACAGCATGATGATGATGATGATGATGACGTGGAAGGAGCAGGTAACGAAGACCAATCGATGGCATGAAGAAGAAGCTCACGCATCATCATGCTGTACGGCAAGGTAACGTTTGATGAAACCTTGTATTTCTGAACAATCTCAGACCAATAAGTACAAAGACATCGAAGTGTATTCAAATCATCCTTGGAAGAATGAATATAGGAATCCAATACGAAGCCTTGTACGAAACAAAAGAGTTCGTATCTATCTACTGAGTCATTACTATTTATCGATTCAATTCGATCAATTGCTCTCGACAACTCACACAACGACGACGTTTTATCCTTTGAACAGAACTGATATAATCTTTCTGTAAGTGTCAAAAAAGCGTTACGCAATACGACACTTTCGTGTCGAGATCTGTTTTCGTCATTCTCACCAATGTTCACACCATGCGTCTTTACACCTTCCTCTTTGCTCCAATGTCTAGTCTCACAAGCAAAACGAAATAAGATTTCAGGTTGTGCTAAGAAAATGTCACGAAGCATGTAGAACGACGGAATGTTTTTTGAAAGTATGTCGAGACATGAAATCCGAGCTCGATTCGTAGATGCATTTTGAAACCATCGAAACACATTCTTGTCTGAAGGTACTCGATCGGATATCTTGCAATCCGTACATGCCGCAATGAGAAGAGATTCAGTAGTTCCAGGAACCAAATCATCCAATCCCATTTGAATCAATTCGATCATTTCCATCAACACCGTACCATCGAATTTTTGGGGTTGCATCAAACGCCTGAACGTACGATTGAATCGAATCTGTTGAGAAGAAGAAGTTTTCCCCGGAGATCCTTCCGTTGCTAGAGAAACTACGACCCGAAAACATCGTATTGCAGAAATCCATTGTGAAGAGGAAGAAGTAGAATCTTTATAAATCAAATTCAGGAGTTGCGCCAGAACACCACACAGCGAAGATATAACTGCTTGAAGCCATGACGAGTTTTTGGAGGAGTTTCTTCGAACTAGCGTTCGAGTTGCTCTTTTCAACACTTCAAACGGACGTTTCTCTTCTATTAAACCGCTTAAGATCTGTGCGAGAGAGAGAGAATATATATATACATGAATACGTTGAGTGTCGAGCGCGTAACGTTTTTTTTATTTTTTTTAACGAGTTTTTTTTTCTTTTATGAAATACACATGAAGAGATGATATTGATCCAAACAAGAAGAAGAAGAAACACACACATATATATATATATAAACGTACAATTTGTGGAGCTATTGGATTTTTTGATTCGTACAATTGACATATCAACGATTCCATTTTTTGAATTTTTTAAGAGAGAAACGTTATTTCTAGATTTTTTAAAATAGATAGATAGTAGAGACAATAAAATTGTATGTGCGTATGTGTGGTAGAGAGAGACCCCCCAACAACAACACACACACATACACACATATATACACACACAAACGCAAACTCTCTCTCTCTCTCTCTCTCTCCCTATCTCTTCTCATTCATCATCATTCATAACAACAAAAAATTAGAGACAGACAGGAATTGTGTGAACAAGAATCATCATCTATAAATCACAGAACCTCCACCTCCACAAACACTATACAATTTCGTCGTCGGGGTCAGAGAAGCTTTTGCAGTGTGTGGGAAGAAAAACACCATCATGGAAAACACGACGACGACGAAGGAAAAGAACAAAAAGCGAAAACAATATCCAAGATTAGAACAAGGTATAATTTTACCTCCAGATGATACTGAAATTTCTTTGATTCAAGAAAATCCTAAACGTGGTAAATCAGCGGTACGCCGTTCGTCGTCGCTCGTCGCTCGTCGCGTTTTGTCTCGAAACGACCGTGGTAAAAGCATCATCCAATCACACCTCTCATTTATATATATATCATTAAAACAATTCACAGGTTCGATATGAACGATACAAAATAGCAACAACATTTAGTGAGTATTACGCTTTGGGAGGAGGAAAAGCTGACGCGAAATTCGATTTGGCGAGAGGATACATCACGATTTTGAAAGAAGGCGTGGGCATATCGTACGATAGACGTCCGAAGAAACAAAGAAATACTGCAAAGAAGCCTTCGTCAAGAAAGCCTCCTCCTACTACAAACGCGTTTTCTATTTATATGAGAGAAAAGAAGAAGAAACGTCCTGCGGATGCGGAGAATAAGGCAAAGTTCATGTTTACGTTGGCTAAGAGATGGAAGATGCTTCCGCCCGAAATCAAATTAAAGTATCAAAGAATAGCAGAGGAGGAAAATCGCAAGAAAACAGAAGCTTTTGAGGATCAACGTAAGGAGAGGGCAAAAAGATTGGGTCTACCGATCGATTCGTCTTGGGATGTCATTGATGCTCACAGCTCATCTGTTGACGGATTTTCGTCATCTAGAAAAAATTCCTCATCTTCACGTAGACATCAAAAGAAATCCTTGGAGAAGATGAGTAACGTTGCATCGGTTTGGGGACAGAACGGTCACAAGGTTCATCATCGTATCAAAGCGATACGAAGAGGTGTGGATTTTATCTTTAATTTGGTTAACGGAAAAATAAAGATTGGTGGAAATCATGACGATGATGATGAGGATGAGGATGTTGAAAACGATGTTGATCTGTTTCGAGATCATGGTGCAGATGCAATACAATGTTTCAACGATATTGCGTGTGCCTCAGGTGAACCCATCAAGAGAATGGCATTGATGTATAGTGAACAACTCACAGACAGATGGAAACATTACGTAGAGGAAATGGGATGGAAAGCGTCTCAAGTTCCAACACCCGCAGAAGTCGTGGATGCGATTGCGAGTGTGTACTGCTTGGAGAGTACGAGCGTTACTCATGCATACAAGACTGAGATCGTACAATTTTGTATGCACATCTCTGATTATTGTGCATCGGATTATTTTGGATGGGATGTTCGAGGTTCTACGCCACCCAGTGCGGGAGTTCCCGAGCTTTGTATGAAATGCGGTTCATGCTCCTCGAATCTCTCAGACAGAAGGTCATCTTTTGATGAAAACGAGATTCCGAAATGTTCCAAGTGTGGTTCGAATTTGAACCTTCTCACGAGACAACGTGCACTTTGCAATGCTCTTGTGTATTTGTACTACGCAAATCGTGTGGGTGTCAATTTGGGTGCATCCTTTTCGGATGCGTTGAAGTGGCTTCCAGATGTCAGACCATACAAGGGTCCTCATCAACTTGATTGGAACGAGTACGTGGATCAATGCTATCTCGTGACGCACGTCGTGTTTACGTTGAGTGAATGGGGTGCACTTCGACTTGACAAGGAGCTCTTACCTCATGAGTATTATTTTCTTCGAGAACATATGATATCTCAGATTCGTGTGAAAAACGTACGTTGAGCGAAGTAGCGATTTTGTGTTGCGTGTTTTTTGTTTTTGATTTTTTCACTTTTTTTTTTTTTTTTTTTTTTTTTTTTTTTTTTTTTTTCGTCCTCTCTCTCTCTCTCTGTATGTCTCTCTCAATTCCCTTCCTCTTATTCACTCCATCGTCGTGACTACCTTGAGAACAGGTACATCTCGTTGGTGAGTTTGTGGAGGCGTTGAGAATTTTTGGATGTGATGACGACGACGACGTTGTGAAACGTGGTATTAATTTTCTTCTGAAAGACCAAAATCAAAGTGATGGTAGTTGGGACAGAGTTGAGGGTAACGACGCATATACGGTTTATCATGCCACAATGGTTGGTGTACAAGGCTTGCTTCCTTCTTCTGCTCAGGGTTTTGGTCCTGGTGATTTGAGTGTTGTGGAAGTTCTGAAATCTTGGCAAGAATCCGAGGAAAACAAGTTGATCGAAGTGGCAATGAGTGGAGAGATCGAGGATCGTTTGTGGGCCGTGAGACGTACATTCAGAGATGCTTCTAAAGCAATGGAGAAGATGTTTAGGAAAACAAGTGGTAAAGATGCAAATAATAATACTCAAGTCTTGAAGAAAAATGGTGACCAGGTAAATGCTTTGGTAAAGAAGAATATCATGGCATCACAGAAACGATTGAAACTGTTTTCACAATTGGAAAAACATTCAGAGATACAAATTCAGAAAGCATTGTCTGAGTTACATCGTCTTAACAAGTATAAAATAGGTGTGGATTTGACGTTGGATTTCTTGAACGAAACAAAGTTGATGAAAACTGTCAATAAGCTGAGAAAACACAAGAACAGCAAAGTTTCTTCGTTGAGTAAAAAGATTCGAAGTGCGTGGAAGGAGCAGTATAATCAGACTCTGTGAGATATTTTTTAAAAACATTAGTTAGAATAATAATAATAATAATACGAAATAATAAATATGACGGGCGGTTATTTATTTATTTTTTTACGTCGCTGTTTCTTCCGTAGTGGACATGCAAGATGAACGGTCATATAAACGTAGCTTCAATCCAGCCTTGAACGAGATTTCCTTTACGGGTTTTAGATTTGGTATTGAAAACGTGTACGAAACTATTCTGCATCCATCTAAGAGTCTTTGCTTCAGTTTGGGATAAATATGTTTCAATCCTGTCGGAACGAGGTACACAAACATTGCTGTGAATTTCGAGAAATCTACTTTCGTTGCGTCCTTTTTTATTACGGTGACGCGATCCTGAAGATCTGATTTCGATATGTTTTCAATACACGATTTGGCCAATGACTCATCGTATTCGATTCCAATGTATCTAAGAGGAAGATGAAGAGGAGATTCAGATATTCGAGGAGAGAGAGAGAGAATGAAACAAACCGCGCGCGTCGTTACGTACGTCGCTTTTCTCGAAGATTTCGCTGCTTCGATCAAAAATGCTCCTTTACCACATCCAACATCACAGACGACATCATCTTCAGTAATATTCAAGATTGATATAGCAACTTTCACAACTTCAATTGGTGTTGGATTGTATGGCGCCAGCTTCACACCATTCATTCCGACAAAAAATATCTTTCCTGATCTTTACGGCTTTCATTCAGGTGAGACATCTTCGTCTCGTGAAACTCGTCGTGAAAGGTAGGAGGAGGTGGTGCTCATAATAATACGAGAAAAATGTTACAATTATTTATATACACACACGCACACGCACACACACACACACACACATAGACTTCATTCAATCAATAATATCACCCCACACCACGACCATCACCGACCTACCTCCTATCTACCTCCTCAAATCACCATCCCCTTCATAATTCAATAAATGCCTTCACAGAATCAAGTACCTTCTTATATGGTGTGATTCGATTGTACGTTCGAACATAACCATTACCTGGACCGTGAGCCAAGTCTTCATATCGATTCCAATTCGCACCAAACGCAGATCTTATTGGAACGTGTCTACCACCATCAGGAAAGCACCATTCTTGAAATCCTGCTTGTGCGAAACAACAAGTCACGTCTTCCTTGAGGAAAGATACGACATCAGCATTTTCTGGGATCTCAATCAATACGTATCCAAGATGAATGTATTCACCAAGAAAATCGTACTTAAAACGTTTACGCTGACAAAGAAGCTGAATGAGCATCAAGAGACGCTCATATCTAGCATCGTTCCTTGTTTTGTCATGCACGACGGGCCACTTGACTTGAATCTCTACGACACCAACATTCGATGCGTCCAAAATTCTACGTTTTCGTAAGACTGACTTAGTCTCAAGAATAGAGAAGAGCATTTCCATGACCAGAGATAAAGAGGTTTGAACAGCTTCGGAGAGCGAACCTTTATTTTCGTGAGCTGCTTTGACTCGTTCGAGGACAAAATCTAGCGTACTTCGAAGCGTTTCTTTCTTGAGTACTGTCGATCCGGTTTGTAAATTGCTACCTCTCGTCAATACGTAGGTTCTTAAATTTACCTTTAGAACTTGTATCGCACCGTAAATCATTCGCTCGATTTCTTCTGAGGATGATTTCGATTTAAGATCATACAAAGTCTTCAAAATATTCAAGATCTTGTTCATCACGTTGTCAGATACACATACTACGTAAGGAAATGCAGCCGTGTGGGGAATCAGAGGTGTACTCAAAAAGAGCGTCTCATCACGCATGAATCGTAGACGTGCATCTGCAAGTCGTGTCATTTGATGTACAAGTCGTGAGGCAAGAAAACAATACGTCTCTTCATCTTTCTTTTCCTCCTCCTCTTCCTCCTCCTCCTCCTCTCTTTCAATCAACAAAGGTATTTTCGAAAACACCTCTCGATAAAATCTACTTGACATCGTTTCCTCAATCAAGACAGGTTCCATCCAAACGCATCGAGCATACATATTGGGACCCTTACATTGAACTTTGAGACTTAGATGACGTACGTGAAGAATAGAAACGGAACATGAAAATTTGTTCTCCTTCCACTTGATCTTGGCTCTGTCCGCTATGCGAATATTTGGAGAACTCCACAATTTTTTATCATCCCCCCAAACCTCAAAACACACGATACCAGTTGCGAGAGGACGAGTAGTTTCTTCCTCCTCCTCCTCTTCATTTTTTTTCGGATCATCTGCCAAAGCGACACTTAAATGTAATTCTTCATATCTTTGATATTCTGTGTGATTTTTCATGTCATAGAACAAAGAAATCGTTTCGTCTGCACCAGGATACACGTTGATGGAGTTTCCCACAGATCTAGATTTTATCAACGTCTCAACATTGGTTGTGACACGATTCGAGTCGGTAACTTTTGTTTCATTACCATCTTGATTTTCGTCAATGACCCTATCAGGTCGTAGTTGATCCATGTGAAACGGTGTGATTCTTGCTGTACACTCAACTCTTACGAGACGTATCGCACGATCTTGTCCGTAGAAAGATATGGCTGGAAACACTTCACCGAATTTGTTCATCTCCGTAAAGCATACACCTTGATCCTCCCCATCTACGATGTAACGAAGTGTTCCTACATCCATATCCAACTCCATACGTATGATGTTACCTTTCTTGATTCTCTTACATTTTCGTGCACTGTTTGATACTGATCTCGCGTAGAGTTGTCCGTTGTAACATCGATACATCCACAAATCTGGTGATTCGTACGAACTGTCCGTGATGGGTTTCGTGGCTGCACCAAAGCATGTGCATTGAGATGTCGTATCCTCTGCAAGCTCCATTTCCCACGCAGCTTTACCTGTGAACGAGTAATGAGTATGAATTTAATGAGGGACGGGGGGATTAAAACCACACACACACACACACACGCAAACACATTTCTCAACACAATACCTACCCGTCTTGAATCCAACATTTAAAAGTACGATGGAGTTCACACCAACCGTACTACGAACGAGCATACCTTGTTCCTCCAATGAAACTCGACTTGCGGTCGTAGCTACGGCATCGATATCAAACTTTGCATCGATTTCCGTGACGGAATCTGAGGTTTGATGTTTCAAATTTTCTTGAATCGCAATGTTTTGTTCAGCTAAAATTTCATCGATTTGAGACTCAAACGACTCAAATAAATCTTCAGGAAAGTCTTGTTTTCGTACTCCTCTTTTCTCGGAGGATGCGTTCATGAGGAGAGTATTCAAGACATCAAGCAGAGCTTCTAAGGATCCAGATGCGATGCTTAATTTCGTGAGGGTTACACTCGAATCTACACGAAGTTGCTCGAGTGATGACGTTGCGTTGTGTGAGGAGGAGGATAATGTGTTGGAGTCAAGACTTTGAATTCCAAATCTCGAACATCGTTCCAACACACTCAACAACGAATCGTGAACAGCGAGATCTGTTTGAGTATTCTCATTTGTGGTGTATTCAAAAAGCTCCAAATTCTCGAACGCGATGGTTTTCTCGGAATTATCCTTGTGATAATCCGTGAATATTAATGTCAAGGATGTGATTTTGTTATTAGACGTTGTGAGAGATGATGACTTTATTCTTCGAAAATCTTTTGCGTACCTGATTTGTGAGGGAGAATTGAGAAAATTCCAAGTGAGTGAGAGAATCACCAACATGGAAGTCGCATTACGCTGAAACACACACACACACACACGCACGTACCAAACCTTAGATTCCGGAACATCATACGAATACTCTGTGCAAATCTCCGTTTCATGTTCCCTCATGGAAATACGTATGGGTGACGCGGGGATGCATCGACGAATCCACGAAATTTGTAAGGCAGCAAGTCTCACGGGTCGTGAGAGCATGATGTGGTAATGACAAACATCATCCGATTTATTAGTCGAAGGTTTTGAGCGAAAATACAAATTCTTCGTACCATCAAATCGTCGTATGGATTTTGCACTAACCAAACCCCATCCCGGATTCGAATCCTCTGCTGTTTGTACACACGACACGTCTCTTTGAAGAACAAAGATGCGTCGAATGGCTTTGTGTCTGGGAAAAGCCCAATCCTCAAAATACTCGAGCGTTCCCAGAGGTCCCAAAGATTTTGTCGTAGCACATATCGATTCTCGAATCGAACCTATTAAGACATTCAATACACTATCATCTTCTGTGTGATGATGTTTCGTCCACAGAGTCGTGGCTCGATCGATCAAAGCATTCAGAGTCGACGTCACGAGAGTCAAAGCGATGTCTGTCGATTTCGAAGGGATCAGAGCTTGTTTTCTTTGTTTGAAATGTAAAGAATGAATAGGACGATGTGGTTGTGACGCAGACAACGATGATAGCGAAGAAGAAGAAGAAGATGATGATGATTCATCACAATCATCCTTTTCCTTCAGAAACGACGACTGGTCCAAAATCGACATCACGTTATACCTTCTCCCTTCTTTCGCTACGTGAAGAGGATCCAAACCTCTCTCGTTCTTGATATTCTTGTTTGCCCCAAACAAAAGAAGTAAAGCTGCGCATCTATAACGTCCATATTTTGCACATATATGCAATGGCGTGTTGCCATTACTGTCACGTTGATCCAAATTCGAACCGAAATTTACCAAAATCGCACACATCGTTACGTCGTCTCCGCTAGATACGCTCTCGTGAAGCAAGGAAGTCTCCTTGGAATGTAAAAATTTCATTAATCTATTATTATTATCGTCTAATGCCTTTAGACTCATCAAATGATTACGAAGCGTATTCACACCTTTACATAATATTTCTTTTGATGTTGATGATGAGGATGAGGAGGATGATATTGATGAACTCATCATTTGGAAGTTTTTTGTCTTTTGAACGTTCAAATCTACAACATCTATAAATTGTCTGATATTTGAGTTATATATAATAATATGAATGATGATGAGTAGAGTTTTTGTAGTAGTAGTAGTAGTAGTGGTGGTGGTGGTAG
>JACKZZ010005932.1_pt1 | contig 15597 bp, 5 predicted proteins | sample 8027871 | NCBI WGS metagenome assembly JACKZZ01 (sample SAMN15724774, study PRJNA655200) | protist metagenome | isolation source: fluorescence activated cell sorting (FACS) single amplified genomes of... | place: USA: West Boothbay Harbor, Gulf of Maine | collected 2000-07-19
TGAGTGGGCTCGTGCTCAGGATCCACCATGTGATTGGGATGAGGATGTATGCTCTGAAGCAGCTGAGAATGGTCATCTGGACATGCTCAAATGGCTTCGTGCTCAGGATCCACCATGTGATTGGGATGAGGGTGTATGCTGGTATGCAGCTAAGAATGGTCATCTGGACGTCATCGAGTGGCTTCACACCCAGAACTTGCCAGCTTCATGGGTTGCACTTCTTTGACAGTGATAGTGTGAATATATTGACTATACATCTACTGCACCCTTCTGGTGATTCTCCACACTTCAGTTCAATTGTCATCCACGCATCCTTCAGAGGGGTGGAAAGTGCGTGCGTGCGAGATCTAGTGATTATGAGTACAATCTAGGAATAGTTTGGCAGGTTAAAATAGCCATAAACAGCCTTCTCATCATTTACAAATATATACTAGTGTTATTTTATACAATATACTTGCTCAAATCGCCTCCCAACTGGTCATATAATGTCCATTCAAAAACTCTAAATTACTATTATAATCTAAATGACTAACATAAATATTAACTCCTTTAGAATAATTTCGTCATCAAAGATTGTAAATGATTCGACACCTAAGTCATCTTCATAACTGACTGTTTCATCACAGATACTTTGCTACGTTCCTTTAAACCTGCTACTTTAGTAGTGTTACCGAGAAGGATAATATGTTCACATATGTCTTGTCTTACAGATGCATCCACGCCTTCAACAGCACTTATAATAGCTTCTGCTAAACTTCCATTCTGCTACAACTATTCCTGTCGGGACAGAAGAAACCAGAGTTCCTATAGGTACTTTAGCTTGCTCGCACTACCCATATTCATACCTACATATCAGCAGAAATGTCAGTCAGGCAATATTGCTTTTAAAAGTCTACCGCGTGAGACGCACTCTGGCACTATTTCATTTATTTTGATGATTATATTATTGACAAATAAACAAATCTAAACTATTATACAACCTATATAATGCAATCACTATTTTACTATATTTTCTGCGAGTACAAACGCAGTATGGACTTGAGCCCGTCTTTGCTTTTGTGCAGCCTTTTTCATTCTAAAGACATTCATATCATAAATTTCTTGTTTAAATGGCGTTGTTATGCTTCGAAGTCATCGTCGCTATACCGTCCGTCATCTTCTTTTTCTGGTTTATTTCCTGCATTGTTCGTTGATGTAGTTGCAACATCTGCAATATGATGGTGATGGCCTGCATCTAAAATACCAGCCCCTTCTATAATATTCCCATTGAAATCACCAATATCTCCTTCATTGTCGCTATCCGAGAGCAAATCTAAAAAGTTTTTTAATGGATCAATTTTTGTAGAATCTGTAGTAGTAGTAATTAAAATTGGACTCGTTGGTTGACTATTCCCAGGACTGACTTCTGGACTTAAGGTGAGATTTGTTTTCAGTGACTCAACTCCATTTACATCATTTTGATGTTCTGATTTATGAGTATGGTTCTTTTTATCAGAATTCTCTCCATGATGATGATGATGATGATGATGATGATGCTTGTGTTTCGTACTTTTTTCAGCGACTGGTTCGCCACTTTGTGCTGCCAACAGTGTTGCCATTGTCTTTGACTTCTCATATTCATGCTCTAGTACCATGATATCTTGTACTTTTCTAGCGTAATCTACACACACTTGAGCTTCGGGTGTTTGTTTGTCCACAGGTGTTGGCTCACGTAAATGTTTTTCAACAAATGCTCTGGTCCATATTTTAACTTGCATTTTTAATTCTTTTTTTTCTTGTTCTGCAGTTTTTAATTCAGCTTCTACTACTTGCACAGGGCGAGGTGGTGCTTGTAACTTCGCCATCATTGAGCTCGACATGCGTCGGCCAGACTTACGTCCCGTAGGTTCAGTTGGTGATACTGGTGATACTGGTGATACTTCAGTGTTGGCATTTGCTTCTACTGATGCAGGTGCAGGTGCAGGTGCAGGTGAAGGTGCAGATGCAGGTTGCAGCATATCATTCTTAACACTAGATTCACCTTTACTTGCGAGACCATCTGGAGAACTCATAGGTGACTCAAAGTCAGCATCGGCTTCGTAGTCATCGGTTTCACCTGTCTCTCCTACTGTGATTGCAACTGGTGTATTAGTATGCTCTTCTTTCATAACTTCTGGTTTTAGTAGCAATTTGGTTTTATTTTCATTTTTCACGCGTTCACTTTTTGCTAACAATTCTTCTTGAAATTGAGCTGCTTTTGTATCATTATCCTGCTTACGAGTGACAGCATCTTTTTCTCGGGTATCTTTAAGCGTATTTTTCTTCTTTTCAACTTCACTTTGCACTACATTTGTTCTTACTATTGTAGAGGGTTTAAATAACCGCACTTGTTCTCGAGGCAGCCACACGACTGAGCCGTGTGAAAAATGTACTTCATATTTTTCAACGGTAGTTTTTGATCCCTTCTTTTCCTCTTCTTGAATACTTACGCACATACCTGGGAACCACATACCTTCTTCATTATATACTGCTTCGACTTGATCACCTTTATTTATCGTAATATGGTCAATTCCTTCAATAGCATGCGAATTATTTCCACATATATAAGTCTTACGTGTTGATTTATTTTCTAATTCTTGAAGTTCATGTTCTTTTGCATTTTGTTTTATATGTTTAATATCGAGATCTTCACTGTGAAGGATAGTAACATCTGGAACATGCCGGCCACGCGACCCAGGTCTAGATATACTCGGTGAATTTGGAGTAGATTTTTTTGGTGGAGTGATTGCTGATATAGCTTCTGCCGGTGTACTATGATGATGTCCAATGTTCTCAACTTTTATAGAGCCTTCCTCTTCGAAATCATCAGCATATCCAGCACTAGCATCTGTTTTAACTGTAGTTTGACTTCGTCCACTCGTCGGACGCTTACTTGTTGGGCTCTTCACTGGCTGACCCGTAATTAGTGATTTTACTGGTACTGCTTTAACAACTACTGCTTTTTTGGTTGATGGTAGTGTCTTTTGAGTTACTGGGGGTGCTGGTGCTGTTTTTGTAATAATATCTTCCGTTTGTATTTCAACAACAACTTTTTTTGACTTAATCTTTTTACTTATCTTTTTTTTCTTCTTATTTGTCTTACTAGTTTTTGTTTTAATAGATCGTGGAGAAATATCATTGATATCATGAACAGGACTTGATTGTAGTTGTTCATGTGTATTCAATACGAAAGGATTAGTGTGTTGATCACTTATTCCTAGTAAAACTTGGTTAGTTGTGTTATCATCTCGATCATGAAGTGACGTTGCACCTATGTTGCCCATGTTCGACTGTTTATTAGCTCTACGACCAGCTTGAGAAGTACCTGGTCTACCACTACTCTTGTCAGACCCTTCTAAACTCAATAAGGGCATATCTTTTCCCCAATCTTCTAGACTGATACCTGTACCATTACCAAAGCGAGACTCTTTGTCTGTTCCTTCAGGGGATACTTGTAGCTGTTCCATAGATGAATATAAAGCTGAATTTCCAAATGGTGCCAAATTGACTTCTGAATCGCCTGGAAAAGGCGTTTCTTGTGCATTTAAATTTATTTTTACAGCACCTCCTTTCTTCATTGATGCTGCGACTGGAGGTTGGATAGCAGGACCTCGTTTATGTGCCGCATCTATTGCCTCATTTGTTGGTGCATTCTTGAATAAAATCATATTTTTATTCTTTGCAGATGTAGCTGCTAGTATACTTTGTCGTCTAATATCAGCATAATGCGCAACTGCAAGAGCACTGCCACGTGCACCGGCCGTTCCAGCTCTTGGGGGTACTGAAGGACTGTAGCCTGTTAACGAACTGGCAGCACCAGTAGTAGAATGCACTACTCCTGGTGATCCGTGTACATGTGAATTTGGCGCAGGTGATGATCTATTACCATGTCCTGCAGACATTGCTCTACATTTTGCAGAAGTAGGACTATTTGGTGTAAAATCGTCTTTATTCTTTCCCCCATTTTGTGTTTCAGCTCTATGAGTGGTAATACCTTCGTCAACAAGTTCCATTACAGTCTTTGCTAATGAATCTATTTGTGGTTGGTTGTCATTATTATTATTAAAGACTATACTACCATTCATTTCTGCACCTTTTTTTACTTTAATAAGCTCCAGAATAACGGCCTCCAATAGTGATCTCAATCGTGTACACTCATGTAAGTATTCATCTCTCTCAGCTTGGATCATTAATACATTGTGTACTTTGCTATCTCTAGCCATTTTCTTCTCATTCTTTTGTGCTCCTTCTAATTGTGAACGTAACTCACGGCACTGAGCTTTTATAGATCTTACAATCTGGGTCTTTTCTATTGCTTTTCGGGTTTGGTTGATGATGATACCATATGTAGAATTTGGGGCAGCGGCAGGATGTGCTTGATGCGTTATATGCAATGTTTCTATACGCTCGTCTTGTTCTTTAAGCTCATTTCGTAAATTCTTAATTTCAACACGTGCTTGTGTGAGTTGGTCAGTCAACACTCTGTTGGAAGTCTTGGCCTCTCGAAGATCGGCAACTAGTCTATCTTTGGGTACATCGAATTCAGCACCTACTAGATGTCTATGCTGATGTTGTTGTATACCGCCACCTCCATTACCTGTGCCAGGTGCAACAAATACGGGATCGACCATATACGCTTGATTGAGTTGTTGATGATGTTGTCCACCATCTTTACGGGCAACACCCCCATTGATTGGACGTGAAGGGCCTGCAGCAGAAGCCTTTCCCGTAGCAGGGCGCTGCGGTTTTAATGCAGCGTTGATACTTGCGACCACCATTGCTTCCTCTTACTCTACAAGTTTTTTCTTGTTTGATGTTGGGATTTTGATGGGTCTCTCTGCAAAACGCGCCAATCAAATACAAAATAAAATTCAAGTTCTATACAAAAAAGAATATTCTTTTGAAAATATATCCGTATTCAACTTTTCTTAAAATAACCAGGGACTTACAGGACGATTTACTGATCCAGCACCGAATCCACGTGGGTCCGTCGGTCATTTATCCGGCGTAGATTGGACCTTTAGAAGTCTCTTTTGAATAGTTTTTGTGTGTTACAGTAGACGTAAACAGAATTTCAGTATATTTTTTTGCAATAATTTATTAAATTTGTCAAAAAAACACTTTAATTGAGAATGCCAGACGTGAATGCCGGAAGATCCTATCTTGTGACCCCACATGGGTGCCTAGAGCGCGTAGTGCAGAAGCGTATGGCGGGAAAGAAGGTGGAAAAGAATGAAGATCATGAGCTTAAAGTCATTTTTCCAAAAACATCTTCTGAAAGTATTCAACATAAGATGTTGTATCGTGGTAAACACAAGCAAGTCGAGCCAATTACAAGCCTGCACCTTCGGGATCATATAGAAGCACAAAATAAAAATTATGCATCGGGAAAGGATACTGATTATACTAAGCGCTCTTTCAATTTAGCTAGATGGATGTAAATAGAGATTCAATGCGATTACATGAACGTTGAGCTGCTGCATCACTGCAGGTATATGCGAAGGAAGGGATAGGTAGGAAGGCTGAAAATGAATAAAAAAGAGAGTAAGTTATATCATATAATCATTTGTAAAATAATGTACAATATAAATAAATATATCAGTCATGTCTTGTGTGCTGTACTTTACGCACCTGAAACACTCCACATTGCAAAGCCATCAGGCAACAGATCCTTACCTTACATCAACCAAATGATCATAGGTGCTGTGCTGCAGTTCTACTGTCTAGTGGTCCCACGATGCTGAGGTTGCAAAGCCCACAAGTCCGGACGGTTCAGCACCAGTTCCCGTCTCAAACGCATGCACGAACTTGCCTATGAAATTGTGATAATATTATTGGTATAAACGCAGGCACGCACATAGGGAAAAAGGAGATATGTTAGTTTGAGTTTGTAGGTATATCACCAACATACAACGGATACAATGTAGAATATAATATATAGTATAGTTCAGAATTCAGCTACTGGTCTATATGACCGATCTCCTTCATGTTTTTTCGGAAACTCTAGTCCGTCTAGTATAACGCTTCTGACTTATAACCCCGCATAGCGGTGGCGCCATCCGCAACATAGACAACATCATAATCATGAATTATACTTATATATATTACGGTCAATTTATAGTAAATAGAAGTAAACAAGACAGACAATAATGCAGTGAGCAAGGCCTGCGTAATTCAAACTTACCTATTCTATTCTGTTTTATACTCTTATGCATCACTCATTAACTGTTATGCATGACTCATTAACTGTTATATAGCACCAACCAACCAATCAATCAATCAATCAATCTTCTTCCTCTTGAAACCCTACATGGAAACTTCGATGGTCGTGTTTTATCATATCAATATGACGAGGCAAAAAAAATATGCAAAATCTGCGTAAGGAACCATGGTTCTTTTGTATGCGTCTCAATGCAGTATATGTGTGTCGAGTAATGTGAGTTTGATTGCTGCTGCTGTCTTTATCATAAGTATCTGCTGTGTTGCTGTCATAGATAGCAATGTTCTCATTGCCCCCATCATGATTGAGCTTCAAACGAAAAGTATTTAAAATTTTACCTAGATCATCCCCCCGTACGGACTGACCAGACAGTAATATGACTTTAGATATGAGATGCAATGTCCACTGATCCATCGCATAGTCGTCATCTTGATCAGAAGGTATGACAGGTAAATCTACATTGGCAGGAGTATAATGAGATATGTTTAACTTCAATGGTATTAAGTTTTTCACTTTCATTTTGTCAATAGATTCATGTACATTGCTTTGATCATAATCGTTTTTCTGATTATAAGAATCATTTGATAAGCTCCATGACCATCCAAGTTCTACTTTCTTTTTCAATGAAATGGGATGATTATGAGCTGCTTCCGATGGATATGCCTCTTTAAATGCCCGAGATTCTAGACGAGCTAAATGAACATCTGCGTTATTCATTAGGTCTTCAGAATCTATTCTATAAAATGCAGATTCTTTTACTGATTTATATTCTGATAATTTAGATTTAATAGATTCAGATTGAGTTGTAGTACCTATTGAATCATTATCATCCCTACTGGCACCAGCAGCGGCATAAATATCAGTGATATTATCCTCATTTTCATTAAACATGTGATTGAGTTTGTTGACCACGATATATCTAGGTTCATGTTTCGAGCCACCATGACTCTTCGATTTGAATTCTATATGCTTACTATGGTGATTATTATCATCACTATATACCTGCTGCTGCTTTTTTGATGTAGATGATGATTGATGTGATTGTCCTGCTGTAGTAGTAATAGTAGTGTTTTCCTGACACCAACAGTGAATAAATAGCCTCTCTACACTACTCAATGATATTGGAAATTCTAAGGTAGTTAATTTATTACTTTGTTTTAAGTATAATAATTCATTATGAATTTTTATGATATTATCATATAAATGAGGTTTTGATAGTAATGATTTTCTAGCGATAGTAGATGCCGTAGTAGTTGAGTTATTTGAAAGAATATTTTCATTGATTTCTCTGTCATGTATATCTTGATAGGTAAGCTGCCTATTTACAGCATGCCTTAAAATACATTCTGCATGTATTTGTGCACTGCGTGTGTCTGCGCTAATGATGAATTCACCACCAGATACTTTACCTTCTATGTACCTTTTTTGATATTCAATAGTACAGTTGGAACCTACTTTGTCCTGGATATATTGTATTTTACGCCCTTGCATACGACTACTACTACTACTATTATTGTTATTATGATAATTATCACCATTGATACCTATAATATCCATTATACTATGAGGTTTCAATTCTGGAGGAATGGAAACATGCGTTGTAGGTCGTCCGTTCCAGTTTCGAAGCATATTTTGCTGCCGATATCGCTTAAGCATAGTGCGATTACCTTCTGTTCCACCACAATTATAGTATATATTCACAATGTGATTATTCTCATCATCAATAGTAGAACTACTGCTACAATTATCATCATCAATATTCCACAATGAAGGCGATGCCAATGCAGTGCACAGTGCGTGCGGAGTGTAGATAAGGTCAGCTTCAACATTTTGATTTTCGAGCTCATGCCATACTTGTAAATATTCTGACTTTAATGATGCAAAAACAATACGATTATGCTGCTTTTTATTGTTATTATTATTGCTGCTACCATTATTATCATGACCCATTTGCAAAATACGTGGTAATAATGTTATATTATCAATAAATTCCGACGTTATACGTGTTCCACAGTGACCATGGGCTTGTGACAATCGAGTCATGCTTTCTCGTAATTCTTTGGCTGATGTTGCTACAGGGATAGCAACTACTTCAATAATATTAGCTTTAGGTCTACTTAATCCTGTATTCACATTTAATTGTGATTTTAATAGTTGCACTCTTTTATTTGCATAATAGGCAAGAGCGCCTGTTCCGCATGCAATGATGAGTCTGCACTGTCTCCCTTGTAACTTATCAGAATAAGCCACATGATCTACCATGTCTGCAACACCTGATTCTGCAGAAGGGAAATTACCTCCTTGTGGTATAAATATAACATCATTTGCATCATAATCAGTTTTACCATGTAACAGATTGCGCAGCCCGTACGATGTAGGATATGTCTCTGATAGATCAGATTGAACAAATTTGTCATATTGTTCTTGATTTACACCTATAACTTGCATACCAAGATCTAATGCAGCAGCATAATTACCTTCTGGTGCATCTTGTAACCAATTTGTTTTTGCATTTTTAAGGGTAAAATATACAAAGGGAATATCAAGTGCTGATGCCATGCGAGCGAGGGCAAGCATGGCATTCGATTGTTCTCCACCATAACTACACAATACTTTCTGACCAGTACTACTGCTAGCGCTCATACTGTCTTCATCTTCAGATTCTACACTTGTTGATACATTCGCAGCAGCTGTCGTTGTTGTGCTATCTGTTGCCTCCCCATTTGAACTGTCTCTTTTCATTTGTACAAGACGCGTCCAAAGATCTTTGAATTTTCGTGCTTTGTTTCCACGTACTTCTTCTAGATCTGGTAGATGACAAAATTCAGCATCATGAAAAATGAATAAATTCTTATTGTCCAATGTAATCTTGGATACAGGACCTGTGTAAGCCAGCTTGGGATCATTTTGAGCAGACATCCCACATCTATGAGCACTTTGTGAGGCTGTTTCTTCTATGAGTGTATTTATATGGCTACTGAACACGCGTAAGCTCCTTGCTGCATATGCATGTTTCCGAAGCCCATGACTACGGAAGGAGAGCATATTTCTAAGCCCTCTTTGTTTCAATTGAACGCAGTTTATTTTATAAAACACTTTAAAAATGAAATGAATGCAATTCTCACCACCATAAGATTAGGGAAAGTCTATCAAATGGATTACATTCAGTCTCTATCTGTGAATCTGGGTATCTAAAAGCTGAATTCGGACGAAGGTCGTCGCTGCGAAGAGAATGAGCCAGTGCACACTGAATACAAATTACTTTTCATTTGTAATTCACCATGTTGCCCACTGCGAGCACAAAATTGCCAGTGAAAGGTGCTGCTAAGAAAGAACCTGAAAAAGTTGTGGAAAGAACAAGCAATCTTTATCGTGCTCAGATGGCACTTCACTCTGTACTCCAAGCTGGTAAGGAATCATATAAGGACTATCGTTTAGAGGCTAATGCAGCAGAGTTGTTAACAGACTATAGTACAGAGTTGGCAGTGTGTATTTTAGAAGATAGTGCTGCCATAGCAAAACATAGAGGGGCTCCAGAAATAGAACCAGCAGATATAAATTTAGCACTTGTTAAAAAATTTAATATTAATTTACCAGCAGGTATTGTTGATATACCACGCTTGGTTTTACATAAAGAGAAGCTTGGTACTGGTGCGAACTCAATGAAAAATGGTGGAGGAATTGGAAGCACAGGGTATTCTCATCAAACACGGAACACTCAAGCAAGTATATATTTTGCACCTGCATTAGCACCTGGTTCACCTGAACCTAGAATACCACCACAACCAGCAGCTAAAGCTGCTGCCCCTGCACCACAACCAGCACCTATTGAAAGCGGCCGAGGTGCCCGTGGTTCGAAACGCAAGGCCGAACAACATTGAAGTGGTGATGCCTGCCTGCCCGACATGTTCGTTCGTATGTCAGAAATTAGAGAGAGTTAGTACAGATATGCATATATTGTAGAAAATGCATACATACCACATATGATGAAGTTGATATTGTAAAAGAAATGTAAATAGAGACTTCTGTTTTTGAGCTGATGACGACGCACGCGTCTTGACCAAGATCGCATTAATTTCAGATTGGTCCTTATATAATAGATGATTGGAAAGAAGAAGCCTTTTTCCTTTACAAATTTACTTACTATTTTTACTTTGCTTAAATTGAGCTAACTCTTTACAACCTCCTCTTTCCGTTTTTCCCCATGAAGTGGTTTGATGTGGCCGAGATCGCGAGCCCGAGACATCCCACCCATTGCAAAGCCATCAGGCAACAGATCCTACAGTACGGCGGTACATCGCACCACATTATAATTGTACTGTAGTTCTGCTGCCTGATGGCCCCACAATGATGAGGTGGCAAGGGCCTACGAGTCCGGTCCACAGCTCGCACTTCACAGGGTCGTGGGTCGCCATCCAGCACCGTGGAGAACAGAGCCTCGGGAGAATTATCATAATAAGGTTGATGATTATCTCCTCCCGACGCTCTGCCCTCCGCGATGCTGGATACATATTTCAGGTCGCCCACGCCTCTCCATCCTATCACTCAACTTTTATGAATATTAAACATCAAAGTCTTCATTATCATAGTCATTTTTGTTCCCAGGCGCTATACTATACCGCTTACCTGCACTTTCATATTCATCATCATCATAGTCATCCATTTTACCTTTCTTTCCACTAAGTAAACATGGTAAAATTTTAGCATATAATGGTTTCTTTTCAGATTTATCATCTACTAAATCATCTATTACAACTTTTATAGTACATGGACTCGTCGTTTTAGCACCTAACTGTACGACAAAGGTAAAGGTGTCTGTCCCATGTGCGTCATCATAAGGCTCGTAGACGACACTATCCGTATCTCCAATAACTTGGCCTTTTTTGAAATCATACTGTGTTACATAATGTGACAATTTACCTTTACTAGGCATTGTTGTGAGTATATATTGTGCATCATTTCTCCATTGAACATATGTTTTTGCTGATAAACAAACACTTAGATTGACTAAAACTTTTTCCCCTTGAGCACAATCACAATTAAGTTCTAAAGATTCTAATCTTGGAATAATTTCAACAATAGGAGCAAATAGTGATTCTAATTCTGATCCCCATGTTGACCACTCCACACTTGCGTTTAATGGGGACATTCTCTTCATAAATTCACGATCATGATCTGAAATATTATCATCTTTGACTGCTTTTGATTTCTTCATAATATCACTAGTAGGATTACTAATACCTTTATAATCCTCAAGAGAACCATGTGCTATTTCACGTCTCATTAAACTATCAATTTCATCAGCCCATTTTGGTACACTCGCATGTACACTATTATGAAAAATAGATAATATATTCATAATACCAGCATCTAACAGTACAGGTCTTAAATTAGAATGGCATGCAAGATTTCGGAGTAAAGCTACAATCTCTCTCTGTGTTTCAATTTCTTGTCTCGTTGCCATTTTCATAACACGTTCAATTAATCCACGTGTTTTTAAGACATTATCCATTTCTTCACTTTGTGATAAAGCCATATTGCTTAATGCTAATGCACCAAATTTTCGTTTTTGATAATCATGTGACATCAAACAATTAACTAGAGTCTGTATACCTTGTGAACAACGAATTTGTTCGCGAAATTGTTCACGTCTTGTAAGATTACCAATGCATATCAATGCAAATAGTGATTGTTTTGGTGAATAACCATTTACTTTTTCAAGCATGAAAGGTATGCAATTATAGGTGCGAACCATGGCTTCTGCAGCAACGTCACTAAGTGACACATTAGCTAAGAAAGCTAATGCATGTGATTGTACTACAGGATGATATACATCAAATTGTTCTAATACAACACGTGTACCACCACCAGAATGAAAGGCTTTTCTAGCATCTTCATCTGTCAAGCACATACTTGCCATCGCTTTCAATGCCATGACCTGTACACGTTCGGAGCTATGTGTTACAAATACTATTAGTTTTGATATATATTTTCTTGTTGATATTATATCATCTTGATCTGCTGATATTGACATAGCAACTAATGGTTCTAATACTCGACTGTTTACACCGACACCGCTTGGATTATTCTCAATTTCAACAAAACCACTTGCTACAGCTGTTTCTGGTATAATTTTATTTAAACCTAAATATAAAAATAACCAACCTATACTAAAGAAAACAGTAGCACCAAAAATATATAGATACAACCATTTCGTATCATAATCAACAACATCAGTATTATGCCATATTCTTAAGTATGACAAATATGCAGACCCTGTGACGCCCGCCATACAACCATGTCCAAAAATAACGTCTCTAACCGTGTTTACATTTGCTACACAACATGGGGCCATTCTATTGTTAAATAGCAACATTAATAAGCATAATACAGTCATCCATGGGATACGTACTAAATTATTATCATAAAAAAATACATATATACCAGCAAAAAATACTTTTAATATTGTATGCATACTTAAATATTTTGGAGTAAATATAATATCTAGACTGTTGCTTATCGTTTCTTTGAAAGATCCTGCAGGTAAGAGTACATTTTGTAATATTAACGTACCTAATGCTACAAAACCTACTACTGCATATGTTTGATGTTCTTTACTGTAACATTCAATAGTCACATCTTGAACGAAAACTGCTGGTGCGACCGAATAATCGCACCAGAGTGACATCATCAATATGATACAAAATGATAAAAATAATACATTACCTACTAAAAATAAGATATGCCAAGGTAATTGCCAATTTAAATATTTATATAACGTTTTACCACGTAGTACACCCGGCAACATCATAATAAGAACAGAAGAATAGACCATACCTACTGTAACCCAGTAGACAATATTGTAATTCCAGTGAGGCCAGTAAGACTCAATAACTGGTGTAGCCGCATCACCTCGGAAGATACCTGCTGGTAATATCATAACAATAATTTGAAACCATTCTATAATACAACCTATAAGTTGTATAGCATTTGTAATATTTCTCTTGATTTTATGACTTGGTTTAGAAAGAAAAAACCCATCAACTTGATGATTGTCACGCCACTCATTATATGCTCCAGTGACTATAATACCAATACTAGGTATTAAATAAAAGAAACATAAGAAACATGTTATTGTCAATCGTTGTATCCATCTTTCTTCATATTCTTTAAGAACATACAAGACAATTATAATGGGTAAAACATACACCACGATGATATTTGTTAAATATATAAAATATTTTGAATATACAAAGGAAGACTGATTTTTGGGTCCAAATTCTTTAATCAATATAACACCAGGATATCCTAGTAATATTTCAATAAAACCTAATATATTTGTCAATTTTACGGAACATATACCAAGGTTGATTCTATATTCTTTTTCATCTTTATCATCACCTGCCAGCATTTTCATGGCTGCTGCATCAAAAACTTCATTTGATTTATCAGTTGCTATTCTTGCCTTTTCTAATTGTGCTTGACGACCACCCATAATACTACTACCCATACCTATTGGTGGACGTGCTGGTGATAATGATATCAACTTCTCTCTATCAGTTAGTGTGCCACCAGTATTATTACTGTTACCTTCTTGTCTCTGTCGTAGAGCCTGTATTCTACTAGCTTTGCTTGCTTGTGATGCAAGGCTGACTTCATCATCATCTCGTCTTTGTCCAGTACCACTTCTATTGTATCTACTATCTCTACTATTCAATTTAGATGCTGATAAGGTATCTGATTCGTTTGCAGCACCCGCTGATCTGGAGGCACTACCAGGCACAGACATTTCAATTCCTTCACGTCTTTTCATTGCTTTTTCTGCTTTTAAACTATCAGGCATACCTATGGCCTGTAATATAGATAACCATGTTGATCTTTCATTTTCTGATTGACAAGCAAATCTGTATGTACTATCACCTGTATCAGCATCAAATATTAATACATTAAAAAAATGTAATTCAGATGGTAAATCTTTATTTTTCATCATTTTAGATCTTGCAGCTAAACTTACTTTAGCTGATTTTGATTCAATCATACCAGCTTTTAATTGAAAACTCAATAGTTGGTCACCTTTGTTGACTTTAGATGAGGGTATGTCACTACGTATTCTTAAATAGGCCTCAAAATTACTATTTTCAATACTGGCCCATGTCTGTTCCCACTTATCACCATTCTGCTGAATAAATAATACTGATTCTATGTTAGAGCTCGACATGATTGTAGCTTGGCACGGCAGACAGTAATAATGGTCAGCTAGAATCGACACTAGTGGGACCAATAAGATATTATATGAAGTAAAACTTTAACAAATTAGAGATTAGTGCACTGCAGTAACTAACCTATAAATTTAATTGAGTTGTCTTCTACCTCCAAGCGCCAGTGAAACAACATGTCTACCACATGGACATTCGTGCGTTTTTGACGGGACCCTGAGCACGCCTGAGACCATATAAGAGGAGATTGGTGTTGTTGTGCCGTATCGTATAAATATTTGATTATATATAAGTTACTGTTCCGCGGTCGGAACAACATGAAATACTATCCTGTGCGTCAACTGACGTCGAATGTGACTACCGTTACATCTACTCATTAGAGAGGTGAGAGGTAAGTAAGTAGGTTACCTTGAATTACCTTTCTTTCCTAAAGTACAGTGTTTCGGGCATAGGTGTTAGCATTACGATTTGTCTTTGATGTGTTTACCTTTTAAGTCTTAACCTATTAATGCTGTTATCTTCTTATACTTCTTTTGTCGGTATTAATAGATATATTCGTATCTATTTAACCTTATCTTTTCTTTGCTGCTATATCTTGTTATGTATTTTGTTGTTGTTATATATATATTAAGGGAATTATTATTTTTTAACGTTGTCGAACTAATCCCCTAAAAGGTCTCTTTTCTTCTTCTTTAGTGAAGTTAAAGTTGCTTATCATTCATTATGGTACATATTGACCATCCATTATCGAGTTACATATGTTTGTTATTTCATGTTTATAATAGAAGAACGCTGCTACTTGATGAATGGTTTGTAATATACCAATTAGCCATACGCCATACGATTATAATTGACTATGTAAGGTAATAAATAAATCGTCATCTTCTTCATATTCACTTTTTTTGAGAATTTTAACAGCATTTCCGTCTTTCCAGATCCCTGTCATTACTTTCGTACCATCAATAAGTCTACCTTTGCCATGTCTCTTATCGTACACATAATTGCCTTCATAAATCGTACCAGAAGAACGTTCAAAATAAATACCTTTACCATGCATCGTGTCGACTTGCAAGTCATCATTAGGTGCCCAATCTCCCGTGTACACGTCGCCGTTGGGATTTCTGAATATACCATGCTTTTTGC
>JACKZZ010000910.1_pt1 | contig 15575 bp, 8 predicted proteins | sample 8027871 | NCBI WGS metagenome assembly JACKZZ01 (sample SAMN15724774, study PRJNA655200) | protist metagenome | isolation source: fluorescence activated cell sorting (FACS) single amplified genomes of... | place: USA: West Boothbay Harbor, Gulf of Maine | collected 2000-07-19
CTGGCCCGTCTATTGACCAAAAGATTTGTGAGTGGAAGCTCGAAAACGTGATTATTCCTGCAATCTTAAAGGGAAGGAAAATTGTAATGGAACAAGTTCTATATGCTAGAGAGAGGAAAGTTAATAACGATAAGGCGAAGAGGTTGATGGAGAATGGCGATTATCTTAAGGGAGGTTCAGATTGTGATTTTAATGCCACAGAAGCGCGCTACATAGAAGTTACCGAGGCGCTTCGAAAACTCGTGGATACTCGTAATTATGAAGGCGAGATTAAAGATATGGACGATATTGAAAAAGATGCATATGATCTCCTTCGTACCAGCGTGCTAACGATGGATGGCTGCGGTATAGAACTGAATGCAATGCTCAAGTACCTCGATGGGAAAGATAAAATTTTAAAGTTTATTGTATTGAAGCATCATGCTCAGGGCACTGCGATATGGCAGCCGCATGATGTAGCTAAGTGCCATGGGATCTTTCGAAAGGCTCTCATAAATGAAATATTAACACTTTGTGGAGGAGAGGATATGTTACTACCGATCAATCATGAAGAAATTTGGCTATGGCTTTCTGATGAATTGAAACTACCGACACCTTTGTGTAGAACGCTGTATAAGTACTGTATCAACCTAACACGTGCAGTAGCACAGGCGTTTACCCCCAAGGTTTTGGAGGCGGGCTACAGAGACTCAGGACTGTGTCCTCTGATTTTCAGAGATTTCATGCAGCGATGCCCCTCATTTCAGAAAGAAATTTCGGAAAGTGATTTAATGCACATGGAAGCGTGTTTACCACATGTTCTAGATATTGTACGGGAGAAAGGTGAGATTTTACCACATGAATCAATAACAATTCTTGGTGTTGAATGGGCTTTGCGACTTGAGGAATCCACTCTGTGTGAACAGGCTCGTCTAGCACTGATGGCGAACCGAGTCCAATCGCCGTGCACTTCACGTACCACTCTTAATCAGAGAGGTACAGTAATCCTTACTAATATGCAACAAATGGAGGATCGTAAGAAGAGAGCATTGGAAGATAAGGAGAAGAAAGATGTGAAGGAAGCTGAAGCTGTCGCCAAACAGGAAGCAAAGAATGCAGAACTTAAAGCGCAAGGCGAGTACGCTCTCAGTGTGTACAAACATGAATCGGACGACTTAAAAAAACATATTTTCTCCTATAAGTGTAGCAATTGGACACTAAAAGAAAGGAAGCTTGCGTTGAGCTATTTGGCACCTCTTATGCAACAGAAGGGAATGTTCAAAGAGCAAATCAATCGTGAGTTGCTTTATGAGCTAGACAATCGATTGAAAGGTGGATATGAGTGTGTTAGATTGTCAGTGCCGACTAACCACCATCCCAAAACACGAAAGGAAAACACTGCAGATAAAGATAAGCGCAAAAGGGACTCCGATACCGAGATCCCAGCATCTGCTTCCAGCAAGAAGAAATCGGAAAAAAATGCTCCGGAAATGGCTCCCGTGCAAGAACCTGTCTTTGAAGAACAAATTAAAACGTCAAGAAATGGCAGAAAAATAAAGCGTAAATCGCATTTCGATAACTAATAGGTCTATTCATTTGTTAATTAACTAAGTATACACTACGAAATCCTCAAATATACAATACAATCACAAAAAAGTAAAACTAAAAAAATCTTAAGAATTTCACAATACGAGTAGTATATTTTATTAGTACTTACACTACACCAAAAAAGCATTTTCGATATATCGGACAGCTTAATATTATCAACGAAGTGTTCTATATACACCCTGTACGATTTAAATGCAACAAATAAGCTTCAATGCCAAAATATATCTCATCGAAAATAGGGCAAGTGCAAGACACAAAAAAGTTTTCGATTCCACTCATTTACCGGATATCTATAAAGGTTGCCAATATCTTAGTAGTGACTTGGTACGTTTATGACACCATTTATTACACTAAATGATATGAGTGTCACTCATTATGGACCGCTTTGCTCATCTGAAATAAAAGGTGAGATTCGTGTTCGACGGCACTTTTCTGTATAAATTATAAATCTTCTAGTTATTTTGAATGACTTTTAATATAAATAGTGGAGCAGAGTGCATTATCAACGAAAAAGTATTTCAATTCGACTAATATCCAGTGAGATAATGGTCAAAAACCTCGCCGTGATTTTTTTTTTTTTTTGCGATCCTTCCACGGTATTAGCGTAGCCCACGGTAATACCGCGGGCGCTGGTTTTTCTGGGACTTGGCGTCTTGAGCCTTGGGGTTGATTCATAGTCTATTGTGGACGTTAGCCCAAAGGAGTGAGCCTTATTTCATGTCTAAAAATTCCGTATATTTGTGGGGTACAGCTTTATTTGCATTAGGGGTTGGATGGTATAGTCTCAAAGGTCGTGTAAGTAATGACCCAAAAAGATCCTCCGCAGCTCTCAAGTTTTTCCGCACTGTTGGTGATTTGAAGCGAGTAAAACGTACAGGCTGGGTAAATTCGCAAGTTCGTGAACCAGAGAGTGTTGCTGACCATATGTACAGAATGACAATTATGTCTTTTATGATTAAAGATCCTTCTGTTGATCGTGATTATTTGATGAGAATGTGTCTAGTTCATGACTTGGCTGAAGCTATTGTAGGTGATATTGTACCTCATGATACCCGAGTTAGTAAGGAGGAGAAGCGGGTTATGGAGGAGAATGCTCTTCGTTCCATTTGTGATGACTTAAATGACCCCGAAGTAGGGAATGAAATTATCTCTCTTTGGCTCGAATATGAAGATGGCACTAGCCCAACTGCATTAGCAGCCAAGAGTCTAGATAAGTTTGAAATGATTGTTCAAGCTGATGAGTATGAAAGACACCAAGAAAGAGGCTCTTCTCTTAATGACTTTTTCGAGTCTACTAAGCATAGCATTACACATCCTGAGGTTTCGGCCTGGAGTTTGAAACTCAGAGAGGAGCGTAATTCTCGCTTAGAACAGGAACAACAACGAACAAGGTTATGAACAAGAAAGAGGAGAAAGGAGGAGATGTACGATCTTCTTCTATCTGTAGGCAAGGTGGCGGAGTACGAGTCCAGCTTTATAAAGAAAGATATCCTTACACTTGGAAGATCTATTGGTACATATAAATAACTCCCCATGAACTCATTTCTCAAGTTCCCGCTGTTTCTTTTGTAGTCGCAATTAAACTCCTTCAAGGGGCCCAAACTATGCTCGATGAACGAATTGCTCGAGAGAAAATAGAACATGAAGCTAAGGCGAAAGCTGATGAAGTTGCCAGGGAGAGAGCAGAAAGGACAAGAGAGGGAGAGCCAGAAATAGAATCCAGAAAACGGGAAGAAAAGGTGTATATTTTAAAGAATAACCAATGACATGGACAATGGTTTCATGGTACACCAACTTGTTCCTGTTACGATAGTTAAGAAACTACAAGTGAAATAATAAATAGTTTTGAAAATAAAATTAATCCTTTTACTTTTCTAATTGTATACTTCGAAGTATTTGTTTTCTAATTGTTTTGTCTTCTAATTACTCACTTAACCTTGTCCTAGCCATTTCCATTCTGGTGACTCTTTGGTGATTTTAGCAAGGTAATCTTTGAGTGGTACCCCAGCAGCACATTTTTCTAATTTTCTAATTTCTTTCTTACTAAGTTTTTCGTATGTTTTTGGGTTGATGAGATCTCCAGATTCAATTGTTTTGTTCACATTTCCACTACTTTCACCAGTTTTCTTGGTAGAATCTGTTTCTTTACTTTTTAAATTGGCATTCCGTTTCGCAGCTTCACTTTTACCTTTAGAACTCTGAGTTTTCATATTTGTTTCTTCTGCACCACCATCGACATAAACGCGATGATTCTCTACAAGCCACGTTTCGTTACAAACAGAATCAGTGAATTCTTTATTATGAGAAATAATTAATACACCACCACTGTAACCTTTAATAGCTTGAGTTAATGCACCCATTGCTTGTCTGTCAAGATAATTAGTAGGCTCATCAAGAATGAGGAAATGGGGTTTATTCCACATTGCGGCAGCTAGTACTAATTTCACTTTCTGACCTCCACTCAATCGCTTTATCTTACTATGAGTACCAAACTCTGCTTCAAGGCCGAAATCATCTAAATGACCTTGAATTTCTTTAATTAGCAAAGGGCGGGTATCAAGACCAGCAGCAGCAGCAGCAATACGAGTATCTTGTTGTTCTATCATTTTGGCATATTCAGAACCCATTGCTAATAATTGTTCGATATTGTAATATTTATTTGCTTCTCTTGTTTGTCCATAAAAAGTGCATTCATATTCCATTGTACGTCCATTCTTTCTACGACCACATAACTCTTTCACTTGACCGTATTTTTGCATATTAAGAGCAGCTTCTTCCTCATCTGTTAATTGAAGTGTGGCTCGCATCATTTCCTCTCTATCAACACCACCAAGTGCGCTAAATCTCCATTTAAAATAATCAACAGGAGAATGCTCAAGATGCTGCTCAATATGATGAAATGAATGCTGAGCGACATAAGCAGTACGTAAATTATGATGTTTCCAAATTTCACCGCTGCCTTCATCCGGCTTTGTTTCCTGAACCATCATTTTAATCAAAGTACTCTTGCCAGCACCATTGACTCCTACTACAGCAATGCGACTTGCAAGACATACCTTGATATTAGCATCAATAATCTGAGGATTTGCAGCTCCAGGATATGTAAATGTTGCATTTTCCATACGTAGAATCGCTTTCGTTGTAGAAGAAATGCCATCAAGACGCTCAGGAACGGGGAATTTAAATGTCATAGTGGCTTCTTCAAGTTCAAAATAATATCTAGCTTCAGGTTTCGCTTTGACAAATTCAGATAGATTACCACGGAAATAGAGTAATTGATTGCTTTCATAGTGAACAACATCAGAAATAACGTCATCTAAGAATGCTGTGTCGTGTGATACAATCAAACAAGTAGTCTCTGTTAATGCCATAAGATACTTTTTGAGCCATTGTACGGAAGCTTGATCCAAATGGTTTGTAGGCTCATCAAGTAATAAAATATCAGCTTTTGAAAGAATCGCTACAACTAAAAGAATCTTCATTTTCCAGCCACCACTCAACGCAGATCTAGGATTTATTAACATTTCGTCAGTGAAGTGAATTTCTCTCAATGCAGTTTCGCATTGTTCTCTGGTTACTCCAACTTCTAAAAGATCCGGACGGGCACACATCTCATCTAAAAGAGCCACTCCTTCATCTTCAGTAACATCATCATGCTGCACATAAACAGTACGAAGATCTTCAGGCAAACCATCAATGGTTTTATTACCAATATTTCGTAGTAAAGTAGTTTTACCCGCACCATTTTTGCCCATCACACCGTAACGCCTACCCCGACCTAAGCGCAAAAATGCATTGTGTAATAGAATTTTACCACCGTAAGCTAAACTAAATCCGAAATTGCACAAATTAGCATCATCGCCTTCAACTGTAGTGAAAAAATCCGGTTCTGATCCTAAAGCAGCCTCACGTAGAAATTTCGATAAATCTCCAATTGAAGGGCCCAAAACAGGAGCGTATGGCTCTATGCAATCACGCCAATCTTCTTCACTTGACATTGCAATTGCAGCTCGCCATGCATCACCACTAGAACAACCATTAGGATTGGACTCGGTATGATATGTAACAAGATTACTAGCTAAAGTCGAAATAAAAGCCAGAACTGGATCAGACTTTTCAGATAGATTAGGAAATAAATGTTTTAATTCAGAAAAAAGTGATGATGAAACTAATGAATAGTTCAGACCAATAGGAGAGGAATTGACAACATCTTCAACAGTAGCTTTTATATCTCCATCTTTTGCTTCACCCATCGCTTTCAATAAAGACAAACGTGCGTTTTGAGCTACTTCACAAACCTCCATATCAGAAATTTCATCAATAACCTTCTCTAAAGCTGGCAAAAGAACATTTCTGAAAGGTGCTACATCATAAGGATTGCGTACAAGTCTACTAAAATTGTCAATTACTCTGGACGCCTTTCTTTTCATAACGGAAGAACGGCTACGTAAAGCTTTATTTAATAATGGTGCAATAAGTGCAAGTGCTGATGCGTCTACAGTTTGGACAAAAACAGTTTCTAAAAGGGCATCTAAAGCTTCAGTTGCATCATCAGGTGTTTCAATCACTTTTACAAGCTTAGTTACTCTAGGAGCAATATCTTCATTATTAATTGTACTGCATGATTTCAACATCGCGTCAATACCAGCAATTTTGACTTCTTTTTTAGTACTAATAATACACTCAGTAACAGAAGGAATAAGAATAGGGAGCATTGATGATACCTGGAGAGGCATTCTTGTAGCAATATGCGACATGAAATTTAAAGCACCAACCCGAATTTTCCAATCATCATTATTGAACAATTCATTAAGCGTGGGGAAAAATATTCGAAAGCTATATTTATTTACCATTTCCATTAATAAGCCACAAATTTCAGTGGCAAGATTTCTTAAAACTGGAGAACGATCACCACGTAGAAGTAAAAGGCGATGAAGATGAGGTACAGCATATGGCTCCATACATCGACCAATCGATTGTAATAATGATCTAAGTAGGAGTAAACCAGCTTCTCTTGATGCTGTGATTGATTCAATGTGACTATTCATTACTTCAATAACACGAATACCTTCTTCAGAGCCAACACCAAATGACACCACAATATCGCATAGATCTGTAGCAATAGCAGAGCGAGATGAAGATGGATTTCCCAATTCAAATTCAAGAAGAGAACAAGACTCAACAGCAGCCGCTAAGTCTGATATAGATACGACTCTTTTCACACTATCAAGTGCAGAAAAGACATCCATTTTCTTACCTTCTGCTGATCCTAACAAATCTGATAATGAAGTGGCCTTCTTCATGGTCCCGCCGCTCAATTGGCCAGATGCTGCGGATGAAAGTGATTTCGGTACAAATACAGATGATTTTACCGAAATCGAGGGTGCTGGAGGAGCACTAGTAGCACTCTCTTTCTTCTTAGGAACGTGTAGGCGCATATCTTTCGCTTTCTCGTGACAGATGGAGGAGAGAAGACGATTAAATATCTAAAAATAATATTGACGGCTCTCAGTCGCCGACATCCCCCCAATGGACCGGGTCTATATTCATTTTGGGAATCAACTTACACGAGTAAGTTGATTATGAGTGAATTTCATAATGTGCACGATTGGGTGCAGAGACAACGTGAGTTACTTGAGCTTGAGAAAGGAGAGGAAATGGCTATGCTTCAGTCTAAACTATCGAGTTTGTCCGCTAAAGAATGTGAAGAAGAGGGTTTATCAATTCTATCCTTAAATGTTGTCGATATTTCAACTGCACTATATGGCCGCTCATGTTATACTATCGAAAGAATTGTTCATTCTAGTAAATCAAAGACTGAGAATAAGAATTTCCCTGCTCATAGCTTCAAAGTAGGTGATGAAGCTATTTTGTATTCTCCAAAGCACCGTAGTACCCCACAAGCTGACTCATCGAATGTTACTGGAATTATCTCTAAAGTCACCAAGACTTCAATTGAATTAATCGTTTCTGAAGGTAAAGATGACGATGTTGTATTAGAACCACCATTACGTTTAGATATGCTTGCAAATGAAGCTACACATAATAAAATATCAGGAGCATTAACCGAGTTAATAGAAGGTGATAGTCCAGCCGCACCCCTTGTGAATATTCTATTCCATGATGCCCCTGTGCTCCCACCTGATACTATGCATATTACGCCATTTAACCCTGATTTGAATTCTTCACAAGTTGGTGCTGTAGAGTACGCACTGGGGTCTAGACATTTATCTTTAATCCATGGTCCTCCTGGTACTGGTAAAACCACGACAATTACTGAGCTTATTCTCCAAGCAGTCGAATTGAGATGGAAAGTATTAGTTGTTTCAGCTTCTAATGTTGCTGTTGATAATGTATTAGAAAAGCTACTTAAACCATCCCTTCAAAGCACATTTATGAGCCGTAGACCTAGGGGGTCCCTTCCACTAGCAGTAATGCGTGTGGGTCATCCAGCAAGACTTACTGATAGTGTTAAAGAACATTGTTTAGATGCTCTTTTATTACGTGCAGATGGGACTGAAATTGTGAATGATATTCGGTCTGACATATCACGAATGATCCGTGAAGCTGCAGCACCTAAAACATCATATGCAAAGAGGCGTGAATTGAGAACTGAACTTCGTACACTACGGAAAGAGGCTAGAAAACGCGAAGAAAAAGTTCTTAGACAAATCTTGCAAAATAGAGATGTTGTATTAGCAACCTGTGTTGGTGCAAGTTCTAAATTATTGAATAAACATGAATTCGATTTAGTTATTATTGATGAAGCTGCTCAGGCATTAGAAGCCGCTTGCTGGATTGCGATGCAGAAATCAAAACGTGTATGTCTTGCTGGTGATCATTGCCAACTTCCTCCTACTGTTAAATGTAAGGCGGCAGAAGATGGTGGTCTTAGTAGGACTTTATTTGAGCGTATTTCATCATCTTCAAGAGAAGACCTTGCTTCTACTGTAAAATTGCTAGATACTCAATATCGAATGAATAAAGATATAGGGAATTGGGCATCACGAGAAATGTATCATTCAAAGCTGCAACATGCAGAGTCTGTCGCAAATCATTCTCTTCTGGATTTACCAAATGTTGACATGACGAAATCTGGAGATGACCAAGAAGCTTGTGAATCGGTATTACTTTTAATTGATACAGCAGGTTGTGATATGTATGAAGAAATGAGTGTAAAAGGTTCAAGTCGTAACCCTTCTGAAGCTCTTATCGTTAAGACACATGTATGTAGGTTACTTGATAGTGGTCTAAGAGCGGATCAAATTGGAGTTATCACGCCGTACAATGGACAATTAGAAGTGATTCGCGCTTTATTCGATGAGGAGTCTGATGGAGATTCACGCTTCTCTGGCCTTGAACTAAGAACAGTGGATGGTTTTCAAGGAGGTGAAAAGGAAGCTATTGTGATATCACTCGTTCGTTCGAATCCATCGCATACTGTGGGATTTTTAGCTGATAAAAGACGTATTAATGTTGCTGTCACAAGAGCGAAAAGACATCTTGCTGTGATTTGTGACTCCGAGACAGTACAAACAGATGCTTTTATTGGTCGTCTTTTAGAACATTTAAATGAATTTGGTGAAATTCGTTCTGGTGCTGAATTTGATTGTGGTGATGCATTTTATTTGACTCAAGGTGCTTCTGGTGCTGGCATTAAAAGTGGTGTCAATCCAGACCGGCCAAAAAAGGCAAGCAGCGGCAAGTCTAGTAGTAGCATTGGTTCTTCGTCCTTTGGAGGCTCATCCATATCTAAATTAGGGCCGTTAGAAGCAGAGAATGATGATGATGATATAGAAATCAAAATGTTCGCTAAACAACTTGATGATGTGAGACAAGGTATTGTCCCTACTGTTGAATTTTCATCAGGCTTGTCATCGTTTCAACGAATGAGAATCCATGCTCTTTCAGAAGAGCGCAATCTTATCCATATATCTATTGGTGAAGGTGATTCAAGACGAATCGTTGTTTCCTTAGTTCCTGATAAAGATAAAACTATCTTTAAAGCGATTCCTTCTTCACCTCTTATTAAATCATCTTCTACTGTCGATATTCAAACTCATGATCTTAACGATGCTGATAAAATGGAAAAGATTAAAGAAAATAACGATGTTGACAAATATGTTAATGATGATGACGACAATGATGGTGAAGAAGATGATGATGATGATGATGTTGATGGTGGTAGTAGTGAAGTAAAAACAGATCAATCACAACAAGGCAAGAAAAAGAAAAAGAAAAAGAAGAAAACATCAAAAGGTAGAAGGCTGGATGAAGATTTAGATACCAGTAAAAGTACTCAAAGTGGTAGTGGTGGTGGAAAATCAGCAACTAAATGCATTGATGAAGATTTTGACGATGATGAGCTTTTAATGAGAGCAATGGCTGAAAATGCAGCTATTGCGAAATACAACCAATACCGCCTTCCATCGCAAGCAATGCCGAATCCTGAAAAAGTCAAGTCTAAATCTGTAATACAAAGTCGCCTTGCTGAAGCACAAGATAAACGTAGGTCATCTGGTGCTGGTAAGGGCGAGGTAAAGCCAAAGAAAACAACAGTAAAACCTACACTTCCAGCATTCAGGGGAAGGGGAAGAAGACTTGATGAAGACGAAACGTAGTATATAATATTCTTGTTATATTTCAATTTTACTTTGTAAAATCATAAATCTAGTTCAATAAAAAATAAAGTACTTCGTATAAAAGTATGTAAATACGATGTATTTCACTATAAAAAACGTCTTTAGCTAAAAGAAGTATCTGTCGCACCATACAAGTCAGCAGTCGGCGATGAACCGTCCAATAGCCCTCCTAACTCATCTCTTGCTCTAGTAGGGGTTGTCTTGTATGTAGATAATAGATGCTTTATAGTCTTTGCTTGCGAGTTTATTAGAGTGCGCAATTCTTCTATCTCTGACTCTCCAGTAGTTCCTTTTTCTTGTGATTGACGTGCATATTTAAGCACAGCTTCGATTTCTACACCTGATGACAATGCATTATGATATAATAAAGAGGTTTGAATAATACCAATTTGGCATATAGATAATACAAATAGGATGAAGAAAATAACATGGCCAACAAGAAGGTCGTGAATTCTGAAAAATGGTCGAATCAATGCAGTTTGTCCACCGAATACTAACATAGCATAATTCAATAATGAAGACAAATAATACAACGCAACGCTGTATTTGAAGTAAACATTGTGATTCCAATACATGTAGAAAAGCAATACAGAAGTTCCAATTGAGACTACAAATGTAGCCAACCTTCTGAATGCATAACTCACTATTCGCTCCGTTTTACTGATGAACCATGACGCTATATAATAAAAAGAAAGAACAAGTAGCAGCTTTCCGACACGGAGTTGTTCTTTTTTGTCTGTAAAAAATGCTGATCCCATAATTCCTAAACCAATAGTTCCCAAAGTCAATGAACGGATGCTTATTAAATAAATTTTCCATGAGAAATCAATATTTTTCAAGTAAGAATTTTCTTTTTTGTGCCATACTTCCCAACTCTGTTCCTCAGTACCTCCTGACTCATTCATCCATGCCATCCATTTGCTATAGTCTTCACTTACCTTTGAAGTCTCAAATGATAGAGGATTAAACCAAAATGGGCCGAGGAGAAAGGAAATAGTAGTCAACCAAATTGCCCAAGTCATTCCGAGATATTGATTGGACTCTGTGTAAAAGTAATATACAATAAGTGATACGAATAGTTCAAACCCAAGATATATATGACTACTTGCAAAAAATCTAAAGTTTTCATCAAAGGGGGAGTGTCTTATCACAAAACCCCTCCCAGTTGGTCGGTACATTGCTCCACCGGCCATGATAGTTTGAAGGAAATAGAAACACTTGGTCTGGATATGAAAGATGAAATACAGCGGCCCTCCTGATAGCATCATATAGGAAACATCTGAAATCGCTGCAAAAATACCTTTTTCTACTGAAAGGGTTATTAATAGTGGGCATGTTTGCAGTAGGCCCATCCCAGCCAACATGAGTTGCAAACATCCGGCTGGTTGGATACCCCTGTCATTAATTCCTTCCATTCCAAACACTGCTAAGCCTACCATGCAGTAAACAATACTAACTAACGAAGCCATTACAATTGTATTGGTCATATAGTGACCAATACCTCCATAGTAAAAGGAAAATAGTCTAAAAAAATCAAGACGGTTGCAAAGTCTACTCATATCTCTAGAAATTGATTGTTCGGCATTTCCTTGAGATAACTTGGCTTCAAATTTATATGTTTGCTGAAGTCCGACATCTCGACCTTTTCCTACTTGGCAATATTCTCTAAATCCTATTTCATGACCACGAATTGTTGCATTAAAACCGGCAAAAATATCTTCTGAAAGATTAATACCACGGCTTGCCTTTGACATAGAGCCTTCAGTCATGACAAGTAATTTGTCAAACAAATCGGGATGTCCATAATGTTGACGGATTTTAAGTGGATTTGTCAAGACGCGCTGACCAAGCGATACAAATGATAGTTCTTGGAGTGCCATATAATTCGCCAGAGATGAGACTGATCCTGTAAATATATGCTCTCTTAAACCTATAATAGCAATTGGGCCATTGTCGAATTCATTTAAAACATTCCTCATCTTAAGACTTTCTTCGAAATATCCATCTTGATTCATGTCGATTGCTTGAAGGTATCTTCCTCGACTAAAAATGATAGCATGATTCTGATTCTCGGGTTTACCTTCTCCAATAATGGGATTTCCAGGCAATTTTAAGCGATATACCTCCTTTATAGCACTTGTTGAAGTATTTAGATCTGAACCTTTGATTAAAACAGAGTAAAATGAAGCTGCTCCTTCACGGTTTACCCTTACTGAATCAATATAAGCTACCCTCAAGTTTTTATATCTTTGTAGTAAAAATTCAATATCATCTGCTTTGTGATCTAACGACTTGCGCATATCGCCATACCTCTGACATGTTACAATATAATTGAATTTGAGCTTTTTATAAACATCAATTTCAGCTTCAGGCAATTCTTCTATCTCGCTTAATAATTTTATCGCCGCTTCTGTTTGCATCATACCAGAAACTGTTCGAAACAGGGTTTGAGCTCGAAGCGAAGCCCACATACGAGTCTCCATGAGATGTTTACTTGAAAACACTTCAATATCATCTGTTAATCTCCTACGTTCTAAGTAGTTAAGCCAATCTTTTTTGTAAAGGGTTTGTAGATAAAGAATCGTACTTACACCATCACTGTTCTTCTCTAACAAATCCGCCTTTGTAAGCATTACATCCTCAGAATAATATGGTGTAAGACACGTATATTCTTTTGAATTTCCCATACTAGAAGAAACGGTGGGCATTTCCATAAATAAAGAGTTAACAAAAAAAATTCAATCTTCTTTTCGCTTCATTGCTTGATAACTCTGTATCATTGGGGCGGTGAGTGAGTAATCCTGTAAGCTTGTATAGTGCGCTTTCTATATTAGGGGTAGTTATAAATTGATCTAACTGCGTCGATGAATAGAAATCATTCATCATAAATCCATTCTCAACAGATAGAATAAAAGTTAACCTATCTAATAAATCTTGACCAGTACTCGACATACCGCCTTTCGTGCGAAGAGATGATTTCAAATAAGTAAAAAATGAGCGAAGCTCATCACGAATTTTATCCCGCAAATGATCTTCTACTGTAGATGATTTCGAACGAAACGGTGCCATTTTGAAAGTTTTTGTTGGTGGTAATTTCGGCTTTGATGGGGAATTCTCTACTGAAGACTGATCCCAATCGGGTTCAGTAAGAGCATTAAGAAAACTTGTACTAATAGACTTTCTAACACTAGGAGTGCGAGTAAGTGGGATCGGATTATGAATAGATAACGATGCTGTAAGTGGATTTTTTCGCTCGTGTTGAGATCGAATTTTTCAAAATAGATACAATTGTGCCAATCGATTTAACAATTGCTTGAATATTTGAAGCTTTCATTTCCGAATAAATACTATCACCAGAACAAGATGCCCATATTTCTAATGTTTGAAATATCGCACCCAAATCAAGTTTATGAACAGGACCTAGGAGTCGACTTATCATCCAAACTGTGAGCTCCCATGCTTCGCTTATAGCTTCCAAAGTTGTAACATCAAGTGAATCTTTATAGGATCCAATAACCTCTTCTCTTCTTTCATCATCTTCAACTTCATATTGTGAGACAGATTCCAAAAATCCATGCAAAGCATTCTCGACAGAACCTGCGGTCTGGAATAATGGTAAATATACTGGTTTAGATAGCCAATCAAAAATGGAAAACAGGTAGATTTTAACCTCGTTATCGCTAAGATTGTCGCCTTGTCTCAAATTTACAATAATCTCATTCCAAACTCGGCCAAAAACAACCCACGTTTTTGAACGCACCTTAAGAAAATCTGCCATTGCACTAGCATTGACTGTGACAGTGGTAGTATCAGGTGATACACCAACGATATCAGACCTACTAGGAGATTGACTCAAAGAGGGTACATTGCCATAGGAAGAAGGAGTAGTAGGAGGAGGAACTATTTTCTGAGAGAATGCCTCTGGTGCTCTCATAAAGTGAGCTCTTAACGCGCGAGAGTCTCGTACAGCACCCTGTCTCTCTAATAGTGCTATAGTACCTCCTACTAGCGATGCCCATACTGCATACCATATTGAGAGATCTATTAAATAAACTACGAAATGAGGCAACCAAGTAACAATCATTAAAACGGCGGATTTAGCGAATGATATGTCTTTGAAATTCAAGTAATCGTCATAGATCTCAACAGTTAGGGCACAAATTCCATGAATAATAAATACATATCCAAAGAATAATTTCCACGCAAGCAGAGAACACCAAAACAATATATATTTATTTGCTTGTTCTTGCTTTTCATTCAATTCTTTACCAACAAACAAATGTGAATTTTGATAACAAATGCGCATAAATACTCGAGCAATTTGATTATTCCATGATAAGAGTAATGAAGTTACACTTGGCCTCCAAGCAGCAAAAGATTGAATGAAATGCATTGACAGTGCAGCTAAAGACAGCCATATATATTGCCACCACCAGAAGTTAGCATCACCCATACCTTGTAAACCCCCTTCCTCGCTAACATAATCATCATCGTCAGCGCATGACCATGCAAAATACATAGCTTGGTATACTAAGCATACAAAACTAGAAAATATTCGCAACATAAAACTACATGTTGTTGGGAATGAAAGTTGTGCTTCTGGGTAAAATAGTCCAACTTCAAGACAAAGAAAGAGAATATTTAGTGCGACAATTTGTATAAATACTAGTGAAAGTGCATGTAATGTATACTGCCATGTCCAAGCAAGATCAGAAGAAAAAACCCCAAACTGACAACATAAAGAATGTGATCAGATGCCAACCAAATATTCTATTAAATGTAAGTATTACATGAAACCAACTTCTCTTTTCTATATAAGTCTTAGAAGCTTTCTTCAAGGCAACAGCAATTGGAACCACGATTCTACCCCTCTGGTCTAATAATGATGCTGATTCTGATGATGACGACGGGAAAAGCGTTTCCGAATCCCAATCTCTATCAATTTGTGTATCCTTGTAATGATAATTTAAGCATTTCCCTTCCCAAAAGAATTCATTAAAATCATCATAATGCTTCCTGTCTCTATGATCTTTACCGCCATGCATTGAAGACTTAACTACTTCGTATATAGGAGTGATGACATGATCCAAAAAATATCCAGGGTATAGATTTTTCCTTTTCTTAGTGCCACTACCACTACTACCACTACCACCACTGTCACTACCACTACCACTAACACTAGCATTACTACTACTACTACTAAACTTATTAAAAATGGAAATATGCTCTCTCATCGACATGTGGTACAAATAACACAGACTCTCGGGCATTAATCTCAGATTAGCTGCTTCTCCCCAAATCAACAAAAATAATAGAATATCTGTAATATGATCACTAACTTTAACA
>JACKZZ010014991.1_pt1 | contig 15570 bp, 8 predicted proteins | sample 8027871 | NCBI WGS metagenome assembly JACKZZ01 (sample SAMN15724774, study PRJNA655200) | protist metagenome | isolation source: fluorescence activated cell sorting (FACS) single amplified genomes of... | place: USA: West Boothbay Harbor, Gulf of Maine | collected 2000-07-19
TTACTCGTAATAAAAATAAATATGCTGATTTCAATTTAAATTATTATTATTATTATTATGTTTTAATAATTTTATACTTTAAGGTCAATACATTATTATGCCAGAACTATAAATTCCATACCACCCCACTGCTAGCTGGGCTAGATGAAGTACATGTCACTGCACAACTTAATATTGGTACTTACTAGTGCTTTACTACAATAATAAATAATTTTCAATAATAGTATTATAATTAATAATAAATATAAAATAGAATAATAATTGTGATCGAATTCTGAATTTGCGGAGTAGTAGGACTATGAATGATAATAATGGCCTCACCAGCCACCACAATCTCTTTACTACTCTGTAATGTATACAATTTTTCTTAAATCACTAGTAATGTACTACGCCTCGCACTACTGTATTGTACCATTGTCAGGTGGTACGAGCACCACATATTGTCGTCATTATTATGTATTATAAAGAATATGATAATACGCACTATTATTATATATTTTTTTTTTTTTGTCGTCTTTTTGCTGATTATTCTTACTACATCATTATTATTATTTTTTATACTACTTACTGTATACTACTTTTTTTATTATTACTACTAAATTAATTAATAATTTTATTATTATTATTATTACATATTATTATTATTATTATAATATACAACAATATAATATTATTATTATTATATACTGCGTCTCTTCCCCCGTTTCATGTATGGGTATGGACGCGGAAATTGTAATATACTCATCCTGTTGGTTTATTATAAATACAATAAAGCATGGGATTGACAGAGAATTTATTAATCGGAACAGTTGCAATTGTTGGTGTGTATGCGACGTATGAAAAATATTTTTCAAAAGCAGCTGTGAGAAAAAGAAGATTACGAAGAAAAAATAAGTCTCAGTATGTTGTAAGTGAAGCAACCTTACGTAATATCTTAACTGAATGTACACAAGGGCTCGGTCAGGAAATGCAACAACTAGCACAATATTGTGAAACAGTACGACAGCAATATAAAGGTAAAGCGCCAGAGGATGAAATTACTTCTCACCTAAAAGGTAAATTAAACGAATCTTTAGGGAAGGTAGAAGGTGGTATTTGTAAAAAACACAATGTCACTGACACACAAGTCTTAATGGCACTAAAAAAATTTGAAGCAAATGAAAGTATTCGCGAGGCGACTAGTCAGCTCAAGACGTTAGTCAAAATGTTGAAACTTAATGAAGTATCTAAAAATGATTTGCCAGACGCATGCCAGACGATTGATACATTTATTAATATTACAATACAAATGATGTCGACTCTTGTTGCAGAAATGAAACAGCTTGACCAAGAGTTGAACCCTGGAAAAAACAGAACATTTTATAAAACTCCAGGTAATATACAAACTTTTCAGGCACGGCTCCTAACCACTCAAAGGACCATTTCCAAACGTCTTTGTAAAAAACATGGAATAACAGAGAAAGAATATCAAGATTCTGAAAATTACTATTCATCTACTAGATGTTCGCCCGAGGAACAACAAATATTCACATCAACTATACAGCGATTACAAATGCAAATGCAACAAGCACAACAACAGATAGGTTTAATGTAAACGAAAGTTCGAAAAAACATCTTATCAATCTCGCGTCGACGATTTGATTTTATATTATATATTATATACTGTTTATAAAAAAAAATTATATTTACTTATTTGTAAGAGTAAGAGAGTTGTAAAACGAATCACTTGTGTGGGAGTATATAGAAATATTGTTTTGGTAATAATATATTTAACATTTTTAATATATATATTAATAATAATGATTTACTTAAAATATGAATAAAAATATTTTATGATAATATATTTCATATGCAATAAAGTATAATGTTTAAAGTGTAAAGTTATACGCGCGTATAATTTTAGATCCCGGGATGAATACTATGCTCAATACTCAGTCTCAAGAATATTACTCTATCCTACTAATAATGAAGCTCGAATGCACGTGTGCAAGCTAATACTCCACAAGCATGAGTGTAGGTTTCTATCCTTCCGTGCGCACTCGTTGAACGCGCATAAATATATATAGATAACCCTTATTTTTGATGATGATGTATTTAAATAAAAAAAAATTTAAAACACGCGCATAAAATATTATTATAACCACATATATGTATGATAACTGATCAATCTTGATACAAAATTCTTTCGCTTGGGTGAATCCGTTTCTCGTACATGTTTATGAAATGCAGGGATAAAATATCATTTAAATCCTGGTGAATTAGTTTGAACTTCTTTACCTCGTCTAATGTGTCCAAATGTTCATTGTTACATAAATCAACGAATGCGTGTGCATATTGAAAATAATCGTGGACAACTTTCTGTTCATTTTTAGTTAATTCGGCGTGGCGTAATTTTCTAGTTGCCCTTTTTGCCCATCGTTTTAATTTTACTATTAGACCCAAAGAAAATTTTCCACTATAAGCTTTCTTCTTTGTTGAAGTAACGTAATTTAAGTTTCTTCTGGTATTTCTTCTTTTAATAACTTTACTCCATTCTTTATCAAATATAGAGTAAAAAGAATTACCAACAATAGTTAACGGCATTGATAAGTAGAAGGAACCAAAGATAGCAGCAAATACGGAAACCATTTGCCCTGCAACAGTTTGAGGATACTTCCCCCCATAACCAACTGTAGTGGTAGTAATAAACATGGTCCAAATCGAATCCCACATATTTTGAACTTTTGGCTCTAATAACTCTATGGTACTGAATTGACTTACTACTTTTAAGGAGCAGGTACCATCATATAAATTGTGCGTACTAGGTCGACACATGGTGCAATCGGCTAAATTGTAGTTATCTCCGCCGCCAGTGCATGAATAGAGTGCGCCACGTTCTACAGTGTAGAACATTCCTGCGAACAACAGCACAAATATAATAAAGAAAAGTAGGGGAATAAGCATTTTTTTCCAAACTGCCTTGATCGTTAAAAATATCACTTTTAAACCAACAAAATGCCTTTGCAACGAGATAAATCTCAAAAAAACGCTGATGCGCCAGAAACGAATGTTAGCAGGTTCTAATCCTGAACCATTTCCCCAAATTTCAAACTTCCTTTCTCCCCATGAAGCTGGGACATAAATTATCTCGGCTAAACATAATAATGCAGTACAAGCATCAACAACATTGTAAGGGTTGCTAAAAAAATGTGAAACAGACCGCATTAGATAAAATCTTATACACATTTCTACACTAAATAACACTGCAAAAATCGTCTCGATGGTTAACCACAATTCGCTATTGTCTGTTGCCTCTGGGATACTATTCACACATTGCTCTCTTTTGCATATAGGTATTAATTGCAATGTTTGATGAAAATATGTATCGTCAAATGGTTGTGTATCATTTGCCATGTAAGCATCCTTGCAAACGTAACCTAATTCAGCATTTGGGAAACCACAATCGTCGAATGTGGATGCCGTCAATCCACGACAACCAGGGTATTGAAGCGTTTTTCCTCCCACTTCTGCTTCATGGGAGAAACAAGCTGGGTTTAAAGCTTGTGTAGCCAGGCTATCATCTAATTTGTTGCAATAATAATTGATTACTTGTTTGCATAAGCGACTGTCTTCACCGTAATCATTAAACATTGACATAGATTGTACTATCAATAAAAATAAACTGCTGGCAATGATAAACATTTTAATCATATTAAATCGTTTTGCATTGACAGATGAAGTCGGTACTTCAAATAATAGCCACATCCTATTCCGAAATGATTTATCTAGTTTCGCAGCTTGTTCGTACTTGAATGTTTTCTGAGCATAATCCAAAACTTGCATTTGTTCTTTTATTATTTTATGAACATCTGAGAACGATTTGCTGCTGTTAGGTGCTACCGCGCTTCTTTTCTTACTTCTTAGTTTATTGATTTTCGCTGTACCAGATTTGAACAAACTTTTCGTTATTGTGCGTTTTTCCGATGGCTTTGCTGTTTTTACTTTTGAAACCGACGATTCGTAGACCATTTTCAAATCGCTGAGCAAACGGTCAATGATAGCACACGTACTTTTGAAAATTTTCCTCCCCCTGTTTTTAATATCACCACCAAAGTTTATTAAAATCCTCAGATTTGCAGAAAGTTTTAAAGCTAGCCTTATCATGCGCTGTTTACGTTTATCCATGGAAACTTTATCAAGTTCAAGTTTAAATAGCTCTGAAACATCTTTTCCTTTCTTTTGCAATTTATGGATTTCTCTTTCTTGATATGCTTCTTCAAATTTACTACCAATAATTGCAAGTGGCATTGCCATATAAAAAGAACCTAATATCGCGAGTAAAAGTGCTAGCAGTTTACCCATTGTAGTAACTGGGATCTGATCTCCATATCCAACAGTAGTGATGGTAATGAACAAAAAGTACGAGCTTTGCACTAGATCAGGGAATTCACACGAGTCATCAAGGGCACTAGTATTCGTGCCCAAACATGGTTCAAACAGAAACAATAAGAACCCAAATGTGAATACCATCGTTAACAAGAATAAAACTTGAATGATAATTGCTTCAGAACTTTTACTAACAGTCGCTACTAAAACCTTTGTTCCATCAAATTGCCGTGTGATCTTAAATATACGGCATATTCGAAACAAATTAAAGAAACTGAGCAATGTGGTGTAATCGCCCATTCCCACAACTCCTGCCAAAAGCTCAAGTGGAAAAGGCATTACAGATAGAATGTCTAACCAGAATAGTAAATCTAAAGCCATCGGTGACCCCTCTTCATATGGTTTTCTAAAAAAGCAGCATTTCACATCAGCAACTGCAAATCTGACAGATATATCAACAACAAATATTATCGTAAATATAGCTTCTAAAATTCTATATTGCTCAGGTGTGAGTCCAGCCGGATCAATTTTACCTGTATCGTTACTCGTTCCCGCTATGAAACAAATTATACTGCCAACAATAATACCCGAGAATATAGTATGAAACCAAAATGCTTGAATTGAAAAAGATGGATCCTCACAAAAATCTCTTATTTTTGTTCGAGTCGTGGTTTTCTCATTAAACCTATCTCCTGAATCAATTCTAGACCTCCTGTATGTTGGTGTTGCTGAGCGAAAGTTATCTCCACCAAGTAATGGCTGCGACCCCGTACCGCCAGCCCCACTGTCGGCGCCAGTATTAACTTTTTTAAGTTCACCGCTAGTAAATGACGTTGTTCCTTCTTTTTCAGCAATTGCTTTCTTAAGCATTGATTTTTCAAGTGGCGTTTGCTCTTCGTCGCTCGTAGTAGCCTGTGACATTTTAGAATTAAAGAACTATGTATTTTTTCGTGAGTGGTACATGTAAATGCGACTTCGAACTTGATATACCTTCTTCGGTCCTTCTTGTTGTGTTTTGTTGGTAAAACTTTTACTACATACAACAGATAATAATGATGTATTAGTATAGTATGTATATGGTCAGACTAGTATAAAAATAAACAACAACTATAATAATACTATTAAAATAATTACTGGCCTCGTAGAGGGTAGAAGCCAGTATTTCTTTTTTTAACGTGTTGTTAGACAAACCGTTTCTTTCCATTCTTCTCGTAGTGTGAGCTATTAATTAAGTAAATGATTTAGTCGTTTTACCAGACGACTAAAGCGCACTACTCCCCCATTTTTACAATAGAAATTATAATGGACTCTTTTCCCCAAAAGTACCTTAAAAAGATACATTGAGCGCTGGGATTTTTTTGGTGACTGGTCGTAGCGTTAGACGAGACGACGACTGGTCACTTTCATTTTAATTTATTACGGTGTAACTAAAAAAAATTTGATTTGAGATTGCAATATAGTTACACTATAAGTACAACAAGCTTCCTAGCAAGCGTTCTGTAGCAATAAGCAATAATTTAAATTAACACTGCCATAGCATTGAAATAGCAGCGGGTAATACTACCAACTCATTTATTGGGCATTATTATAAAACCTAATATATATAGTGCTGTTATTATGCACTTATGTTAAAAATGTGCAGATATGCGTTATACTATTATTAAAAACAACGTGATGACGATATAGCGATACATATAGTAAAGCACACATCCCACGCTGCATGCAATGAAAAGATGTGTTGTCTTGTGAAGAAGCATATACTTTATAAATTCATACATATTGGTAGAGTATATACTCTTCCATAGCGATAGGGTACAATATGCCCACACAAGCAGGAGGTTATATGACATCAGCAGATATTTCTAGACAACATGCAGCGTTTTTTGGATCATATGTCGGTTTCTTAATTGTCTCATGTGTTTTAGGTCTCCTTCTCGGTTTCTTTAACAAAATTAAAGAAATGATGGAATACCCAGCATTGCGGGTAATTGTAGAACCGGAGGATTTTATCAGGGAAGATGATGATAAAAACTTGGGTTTGCGGGATCCTATAAAGGAAGCAGAACAATTGATGAATCAACAAAGACAGCTTAACTATGAAGATTCAGACTTCGCATTCGACGATGAACATAAAGAAGCGTTCGCACAGAGAAAATTTAAAAAACAACAGCAACAACGCAAAGGTACAAAAGACGAAGGAATTGATATGGATTTTCACTTTTAGGCCATAATGTGAGATAGATATATGTAAATTTTTGTTTTCTTTGTTAAAGAACGCACGAAGAAGTAAGCTTGTGATATTACATGGTACGAGTACTTTAAAGGTATCATATGATATGCATATAGACAAGCGGGAGTAAGTTACGTTTTAGCCTTTTTGTTGTGGTGTGGAATATTATTTTGTAACGCTTAAAAAAAAGAGCATAGTTTTTTTTAAAAAAAAAAAGCAAAGCAAAAATAAAAACCATATATCTCTGAGCAACGCTTCAATAAAAACGTTTTATTTTTAAAAAAACAATATTAGCACGCGCGTCAGTTTATTTTAAACGCTCTTTAATTTAGTTACAATGTCCTTAACATGCCCCAATAATACATTAAATTCAATTGAAAGATGCCTGTTCCAAAATACGCTATCTTTGAAATCTGAATATGGAAATGCCGGGCTTGCTATACCATGAAATATACGCGTTATTGCACGTGGTGTTGCCAATACCTTTTTCTGCTTTAATCTCTGATCACGCATCAATACATGAACATCCGCCCGTAACAACGGCACCTTTGGTTCATCAAATGGTACACTTTCTTCATTTTCACGAAACAAATTTAGTAACTCCTTTGTATCGCCGTCAAAATATTTGGAAATTATATCGTTTGATAAATTATTTTTGGCAACTACGTACATAGTTTCTGCTTTTGTTCTCAGCGATTTCTCAAAACTGGAAGTTTTTTTCCATAAAAAATCACACAGTGTGTCATATGCATCTGGTGACAATTCAACATTCTCCCTTGGAATACAACGGAAAGATAAATGTTTCCATGAAGTTGTTATAAAGTTACGATAGCGCAAATCGTCCAGTACGCGCCTAATTTCTATCTCCGGTATATTCGTTGTATATGCTATGTCTGGGACGTTGATTTCGTAGACACTATTACCTTTGCAATACCCGTTCCGTTGATCAACTACTGTAGTCTTCAATTTACCAAGATCAAATATTTTACGGCAATTTGATGAATCTTTTTTTATTTTTTCGATTGAAAATTTACAGGTGACGACGCAAGTTATACATGCATTAGGCAGTAATTCTAACAAATTGTGTGGTGGAAGAGTCAAATGGCATAAAAGCGTTTCCATAACATTCGTTTTCATATCAATTTGTTTAGATATATCATTTTGTACAATAGACACCATCCGGCGTTTAGTATTTAGGCTGCGGTTGTTCTTGCCATTATTGTTTTCGGTATATCGCTCAAAGATGAGCTTTAACAACTTGATTACTTGAATCCTATCTATACTATCAGCATGAGCCAGGCTATGATTTTTAATAAAATCCGTGTCGTTTAAAAGCAAATAGCAATGACTTTCTTTTCCGTCACGACCAGCACGACCGACTTCCTGTACATAACTTTCAATACTTTTTGGTATATGGAAATGAATAACACCACGGACATCTGCTTTGTCCAAACCCATTCCAAAGGCCACAGTTGCAACCATAATTTTTGTTTTCCCGGAAATAAATGCAGATTGTACCTTTTCACGATCATTCCAAGACATACCTGCGTGGTATGCAGCCGCACTAAATCCTTGTTGCTTTAAAAATTGGGCGACGTTATTAGCATCATATTGTCGAAAAACATACACAATGATGGAAAGTAGCGTTTGTGACTCCCGGAATCCGTTAAATCGATTATTACTGAGGCTCTTTCTATTTGTACTACTTTTTTTTTTCGGCTTAACAAATGTATTTGACTTCAACAGCTTATTCAAAGCTTGATGTTTGGCCGTATCTTGTTCCACATTTAAAATTAAATTACTACGTTTCCAAGACTCTATAAGGATACCATCAGCTGGTAATTGTAACGAAGTTGCTATGTGATTCACAACAGGCGGTGTTGCGGTTGCAGTTAACGCTAACACGCACTTAGCGTTTAACGAAATATCATTTGAACCCCGCAAAACTTGATTTAATCGCATGTAGGAAGATCTGAAATTATGCGACCACTCAGAAATACAATGCGCTTCATCAATCACGGCAATAGAAATCGGTGGCATTAACCCGGGCTTTGCCCATAATCTTTGGAAACTAGCACTAAAAAGTCGTTCGGGAGATACAAACAGAATTTTTAAAGTCCGCTCCCGTAAATCACGCAGTACACGTGCAATTTCAACCTTTCCCATAGTTGAGTTCAACGCACCACCATGCAAACCATGTGGTAGATGCTCCAATTGATCTCGCATGAGAGAAAGCAAGGGTGAAACCACTAACGTCAACCCACCGGCCATCATTGCTGCAATCTGGTATATCAAAGACTTTCCGCCACCCGTGGGCAGCACAACCAATGAAGATTGCCCTTTTAATGTCCTTTCAATGCCCCATAGTTGACCTTTTCGATAAGCTTTAAATCCATATTTTTCTTCTAATAATGTATGTAACTTTCTTCTATCAAAACTTTCATTTTTTCTGGCATTAAAATTGTTATCATTGTTGTTGTTTTTAACTGTGACACTACTATTTGATAATGGAGGTGGTGATACCATATCAATGAACTCGAGGCTATCGTCACTGTCCACGTCACTGTCCACGTCACTATCATCGCCATACTCATCTCCACTACTAGCGCTGTCAACACTGTTAGGTTCTTCTGTAGTTTTATTAGTAATAACATTAGTGGTAAATGATGCGCTTGTTGCCATTGGCATTACTTCTGATATAGATACTGCAAGGCGGTTGACTAAGTCTTCTTTTTTTCCTTGGCAAGATAAATTACGACGAGATAATCTAATTTTTAGCTCTTTCACAGTTAATTGCAACAATTTACGTTTCTCACTTGCAATTCGTTTTGCTAACTGTTCCTCTTTAGAGTCGCTTCCATTAAATTCTTGCATAGCAATCTCAACACTATCATCAACCCAGAAGAAACATCTGCATTGTTGTTTTCTATCTAATGGACAAACGTAAAAATTTCTTCCTTTATTTTTACCACTCTTTTTCACCGTTTTTACAATGCAAGGATATCCATGCCCTGGACATTTCGGCACATTATTATCGTTATCACTATCATCATCGCCTTGTGTTTTTTGCGTTTTTTCAGAAAGTTCTAGTAGATTATCAATTATGTCACGGCCGCTATTCAGGTGTCTCGACAGTTTTGTATCTTCATCTTTATTTTCATCGTTTGTTGCACGCTTACGCATAAACTCTTTATGGGCTCTATATTTTCCAGACCCTAGTTTTTTTTTCCCTCGCCACCGTTTCCTCAAATCAATACGAACATAATTTTCACTTATTTGATTACTAGGCTTCTTTTTTAATGCTGCAGCTTTAGTGAGTGCTGTAATTGATGAGGAGGCGGTGGTGGTCGTCGTGTTTGTGATGGTAGAATTTAATGATTTATCGCGTTTAGCAGCGTTGGATTTCGTTTCTTTATTCTTTCGAATATCCTTTGATAGAGGTACTCCCGGTCGTTGCGACTGGAGATGTAACGATCCCACAACGTTCGAGTGCTTCAGAGAAAGTATTATTTGTTCTGGTGCCATAACTGTATTATCATTGTTTATTTCGAGTGAAAATGTTGCATTTCCTCCTGCGGTATTTTTTGTTGAGGATGGGTTAAATTTATCATTAGTCTTTTCTATTGGTTGTATCATTTCTGGTATATTCATTGTTGGTTTTACGGGCAGAATTAAACAATGCTCCCGTCTCATGGTTGCATCTTTGTTCACATTAAATCTACCCACGCCGTTAAGTCGTCCATTTAGATTGTTTTGATTTAAATTGCCTCTTCTACCTTTTTCATTAATGCGCTTTATTTGAAAAGATCTATCGTTATCAATTAATTTAAGGCGCTTATTATTTTTGCTATTACTATTAATATCACTGCCAATATTAATATTGTGACTGTATTGATTGTTGTTGTTGTTGTTGTTATTTGTCATAGTCGTAGTTGTATTCAATACATCGTTTTTAAGTGACATTATAGTTTTGGAAATAGGAAATGCTGATTTGTAGGAGGTGGTTGAAGATGTATCTTCGCCATGTCCTTTTCTCTTTTTATTGTTCATAAATTCCCTTGCTACACTGCCGCTAACCCGTCTGAGAAAATTTCCGTCGAAATCGCAGGCTTTGTTTGTTTTTTTTTTGTTCCACGCTTGTTGCTTATTTTTACTATCGTTTTTTTCATCAATTTTTGTTTTTTCAAGGTCTTGTCGTCGTACCCATTTGGTGTTATTATTTTCAATATTTTCTAAATTCTTCACCATTGTATTAGTTATGCTGGCTTTATCAGTAGATTTTCCTTGCGAGGGCTTAAGAATTGACTGTAGCTGCCGGTATAAATTAAAAATATTAGGTCTTGCTTTAATATCATTTTGACTGGGATTACGTCCATGTGTTTTTTTGAAATTATTCCTAAACGTTCTGACTTTTTTTTTAATTTGCTTTATAGAGGCATTTTGTATACTTCTGTCGTTATCCATATTTACACACAATTAGTCTATCATTTGAGTGATAAATATACAAGCCAAACCAATATGTTAAAAAGAAGTAGTAGTAGATGGCAGCACCGTTTGTCTGTTTAACATCACAACATTTAAATCTATTATTTGAGCTCTGGCTTCAAGACTGTTGCAATAATTGATGAAAGTATTTGCCTATTCATTTTTTAAAAAAAAAAAAGAAGAAAGATATAATAATAAAAAATAGTGCAATAATAATACGCTATAATAATTATTATTATTATTGTTGTACTACTACTACTACTACTTACTAATAATAATACACAGAGCTCTATTACGTAGGTAGAAGACCAACAATTATTATGATAATTGTTGTTGCATTTTAATTTTATTTTTTGAATTTTTTTTTTATTTTTATGTTTTATTACCACTATACTAGGCCAGCCTAGGCCAGCAGACACTACTACAGTATGATATTATTTTAATTTGCGTTGTTGTTATTTTATTTATAATTATTTATTTAAATTTTGTTAAAAAAATGTTATTACTATATATTATTATTAATTATTTCAATCATTGATTGGAGGTGCTGTGTGCTTTGGTAAATTAATCGACTACCATAGCGAGCTCTGTACGACGAAGTGAATTCGTAGTGGTTTAAGGTAAATTAACAAAAAATAGTTCAGCATGGTGCCACATGCATGATTATTTTTTAGTAATTAATAATTAATAATTATAATAATAATAATTCAGACTCTAACTCGTTTTATAATTAACCACCACCAGAGTATTTTATATATTAAGAGATGAAAGTAATAAATAAACTTATTTTTTTTTGCTATTATTATTGTTGTTATGTTGTAGTAGTAGTAGTATTTTATCACATTACTACTACTGCTACTACTACTACTAAATATAAAATAATTAATAAAAATTTTATTACTATTATTATTACCTGTATTATATTAGACGACTATTATATTTTATTATTATAAAACTTATATTATTTTTATTATTGTTGTTGTTATTATTATTATTATTAATAAATAAATAATAATATTTTTTTTATTAATAATAATAAAATACACAACAAGGATATATTTGCTGGTACATACAGGTTGTATGGAAAATTTGCAACTAACCTTTTGCATGAAACAAAAAAGGTATATGTCTGCGAAACATTTAAACAAAATCGCAAAGAGGAGGCCTGCCAGCAATGTCCAATTTTGTAGATCCAAGCGATCAGGCTTTATGGCCCAAACTAAATGTTTCTTCTAAACAACCTCCACGACAACAACAATTAAAAAGTAGTAGTAATGGTGATGATAGTAGTGCTAGTCTATCATACGAACAATATAAAGAACAAAAGCTAAATAAAAGTAAAAACGGTTATAGTGACGATAGGAATGTGTACATTAATGATTCCACATTGTTTGCAAGCCGCTATTCAAACGCTAGACGTGCTCAGAAGAAGAATAGTGTAAATAAAAATGCAAAAGGATACATAAAAGAGGGAAGTGAGCATTCTATCGAACCATATAACGTAGAGTCAGATACAATTAGTCACGAAGATTCGCATTTAAACGACTATGCCTATGTCGATAATGATAGAAGATTACAAAAAATGCGGTTATATCAAGCGCATGAAAGCGATAGAAGAAATAGACATAATGAACACCATCTTTATGCAAGTACAATGCATTCAAATGTTACGAACAAAGGTAAAAACGCAGTATGGAATACTGCTGCTAAAAAGCACCATGAAAATCTAAGTTATTATGAAAGGATTCGTAAAGAAGTTGAACGTAATACTGTCAGTAGTTATAATGAAGAAAGTCAGATAATCTCCAATTGGCATCACGTACTTAAAACAAATACGATGACAATTGCAAAGCATGCACGTTTGAGGGATGAGGTAGTGCCGAAAATAAAAAGGATCAAACCAAAAATAGATGCGACTACTAAACTATGTGTTTCTAGTAAAAGGGAAAATAAAATTCATTCGGAATTTCATTTACGTAATAAAGATCATGGATACGATGTCATAGCAAATGGTGGCGCACCAATTACCCAAGGCGCAAAATCACTGCATAAAGCACGGTTATTAGACGCAGCTAAAAGGGATGACTATAGCTACTGGAACACGCATTCTCATCATACAAACGTTGGCAAAAATAATGTCTGGAATGTACAAAAGCCAAAGTTTGAAGATACAAGGAGAACACGTAGAGGTAGAAATCCGGCGCCACCGCGTATAAAGCAGCAATTCGATATATTAGCTAGAAGTAAAACAATATTTGAGGATTGAATAAGGCTTTATTTATATGTTTATATGCTATAACTTGCTATACTTTTTAATGTATTTTTACAAAGTGCACATGTGCACACACGAAAATTTTACAACCTTGTGTAACCCGTTTTTAGACTTTCCAAATATTTTTCATTTTGGCCAGGTAAATTTAATGCTGTTGGTTTTTGCAAATCCATATGCAGTTTTTCTTCTTTGTGCATTTCAATTCCACGTATAAATTTAAGAATATTAATATCATCCCCATCTAGTGCTAGCTGAGCTTTTAAATTTTTATACGCCACTTCTATTGCTTGCGTTCTATTTATGTATGCTTGTTGCTGTGCCAATGATATTGTAATATTAGCCTCTTTTTCCGCTGTTGCAATAATCTCTTGTATTTTTGCCTCATTTTGCGATTTTAATAATCTAGTTTGTGCTGCAATTTCGTTAACCAATGCTGCTGTATTTTGCTCATACTCTACAATTTCGGTTAAAAACGATTGTCTTAAATTGCTTGTTTCGGAGCGATAATTAGTTGCGTTTACTTGGGCATCCGTCTCAATTTGAGATACCAACCTCGCCGTTTTTGCATTGATTTGTACCAGTTCTATTTCTTTTGTTTTCTTCACATTTTCATTATCAATTGATGTAACTTCTACAAACGATTGCCTTTCAGATTCCAATTTACTAACATTTGTTTGGGTTATCTCTGTAATTACATCTAATTTACTTTGTTCATTAATTTTTTCTTGGTCTTTAACAGATTTAATAGCGTTCAAGATATCCTGGTCTTTGTCACGTTTAGCAGTTTTTTCAAATTCTACTCCAAGCAAGTAAAATCCTATCAGTTTAGCTGCCGGCACACCTGTCACAAATTCTTTTTCGAAATACGTAACCATTCTTTGTTTCATTGCCGCTTCTACTTCAACCCTTCTACCGTTTTGAACATAATCCAATGCAGTGTATTTTGCACCCACATCCCGCAAAATAGATCTTGAATTTCCTTGTATTGAATTTTTCCAATTGAATGAGAATGCTTTGTAAAGCGAGTGTAAGTGTTGCGGCTCAAGCTGGTATGAGAAAGACATTGCCAACTCTACGCTTGCACTATCAGATGCAGTTAAACGTAATGCACGATTATCACCAGACCCAGTATACGGTTCGGTAAAGTTAACGACTTCTATTGATCGTGGAAATTTGTATATTTCGTGTGCCCAATATGGGCCATATGCGCCAGCTTCTAATGGCGTTGGATTTATGTCTTTTGTGTAAGTGTTCACTGCAAGACCCCAGTGTTCCAGTGGTACATAAATAAAACTAGCACCAAATCCAATCCCAAGAATAGCTCCTACAAGTAAAAAGCAAATTCCAGCACCTAAACGTGCGTCTTCATCAGCCATATCGCGTTTTTGCAATAAGATATATTCGAATTGTTTATTTTGAAACCAAACATACACGTTTTTTACAATTACATTTAAGTGCCTGACGCATGTCCAAGGGACTAACTTTAGTTATATTATTATTATTTATATTATTATTATTTTTTTATTTATTATTTTATTATTTTATTATTATATTATTTATTATTGTGAATGAGCTCGTACAGTAGTTAATAGTAGATCTATCCATACGAGTGTAAGTGATGATAGCGTTTTCTTTTTTAAATTAATAATTTTAAAAAAAACACTAACAACAACAAGAAGCGCTACACAGCAGTACCACCATGTTGGTATCGAAGGTATGTGCTTCTTCTTTTTTCAATTATTATTATTAATAATATATTGGCTTCTCTGATCTGGTTTCTTAGTTTGACTTAGCAAACAGTATTGTTACATGTATTGTTTTGTGTATTACTGCTTCTTTTGTACATTGTTGTGCTATGTAAATCCTTTGCTCCTCTCTTTCAATTTTCTCCATATTTAGTACTAATAGGATATGTTCTCTAAAAAAGAAACACTGGTGCAATGCTGCTGGCAATCCTCAGCAGTAGTACAATATAAATAAATAGTGGTACAAACTTTAAGGTGCTTTAATTACTTTTGTGTGATGTTCAATACTAAAGAGACGGCTACGAGAGCTCACACCACAATTTATTTTATACACAGCCCAGTAGTAGTGGTGTGTTAATTATGTTTATTATTTATTTTTTATATTATGTCACTTTGATTATTAATATTAATAGTAGATAATAGTATACGAAGTGTTGTATTTATTATTATATATCTATTGTTATTATTACTCG
>JACKZZ010010918.1_pt1 | contig 15557 bp, 8 predicted proteins | sample 8027871 | NCBI WGS metagenome assembly JACKZZ01 (sample SAMN15724774, study PRJNA655200) | protist metagenome | isolation source: fluorescence activated cell sorting (FACS) single amplified genomes of... | place: USA: West Boothbay Harbor, Gulf of Maine | collected 2000-07-19
CAGAAGTGCGCGTTGCAAGGGTGCTGAAGGAGAAGCTAGCATCCATAACTGTGTTCGAAGAGCGCATTACCGTGCGGCTGGCAAATCGGCCACCTGGGGAAACTACAAATGATAGAGCTTCGATAGAAATCAAAATTGCCATTTTGGAAATGAGGGAAGAGGCCAGGGACTTGGAAGAAGAATTAAACCGAATCCAGGCAGACTTGAAGCACCTCCAACAGCAGAAACAAGACACAGAAGAGCACATAAAAGACAAGCGAGTAGCCGTCAAAATAGACACAAAGGCATTCTTGTTGGGAGAGAAGAAGAAGAAGAAGAAGAAGCCAGAAAAATCGCAAGGGAAAGAGGAGGCCTCGGATGATCCAACAAAATCTTCACCGAAGAAGGGAAAAAAGAAAAGAAACATATGGACGTTTTACTACTAAGCTATAAACTAATCGACCCCTCCCTCACCCTACCTACTCCTAACAATAACTTGCGATAAAATTCAATGTTTTTTGTATTTGTAATAATGTCCTATATAAATTGGTATAGTGAAAATAAAATAGAACTTTTGTTGGTTAAAATAATAAGTTTTTTTGTCATTTTACCTATTATTCAATGCTATTTTTTGTAACACTAACTCCATGTTAGTTAGCTGATTTAGATAAACAAATTCTAAAATCAACTCACGGGAGCTACGCCCTGTTATTTGGTCCGGGAAGTGACAGACACACCAGGAAGTTTGAAGTCTTTATCATTAAAAGTATTACTTTAAAACAAAGACTCTCCCGCTCTGTGACAGAAATGAATATTGTTTATAATTCATATCGGATGGTACTCACCATTTCAAGATATGTTCGAGCGTTAAGCAGTCCACCTAACGTTCAGCTCGTTTTCACCTATTTTAGTTATCCAATTTCTTTGGGACGATGGCTTCAATAGCATCTTCAAAAAGCACTTCTTTACCGAGCGCGTATCTTGACTGCTCGGTGAAAGGGGGCATTGGAATCAACGCGAATTTCGATTCTGGTAGCATTCTGGTCGAAACCGTAGAATCTGATAGTGTAACTTTGCGACTTCGCAGCGAACCGTTTACTGAGGGAACTGACCGGCGGTGCCACGCGCAATGGTTTTATTTTCGAAGCAGCCAAGTCAAAGGCCGGAACGTGACATACCGCGTGGTTAACGCCGGAGAGTCCAGCTATCCGGCGGGATGGAAGAATTACAAGACGTGCGCGAGTTATGACCAAGAGAGTTGGTTTCGAATTCAAGACACGTCGTATGACGATGTTAACGGTGTTCTCCAGTGGAAGCATCTGTCAACGCAAGATACGGTTTGGTTTGCATATTTCGCCCCGTTCACTTACGAGCGGCACCAGCAGCTCGTTGCAAAGTCAGCAATGTCTCCGCTTTGCTCCCTCAGGGTTTTAGGCCTAACGTTGGATCACCGCCCAATTGATTATTTGATTGTAGGGACAGGGGAAATGCATTTGTGGGTGAACGCCAGAGTGCATCCTGGAGAATCTATGGCAGAGTGGTTCATGGAAGGTTTCATCGGTGCTCTGCTGGACGAAACAAATAAGGCCGGGGAAGCACTGCGACAGCAAGCCACCATCCACGCTGTGCCAAACATGAACCCAGACGGAACTGTTCGAGGCCACTTGCGAACGAATGCTTGCGGGGCAAATTTAAATAGGGAGTGGTGTAGCACTGGCGACTACACCGCGCCATCGTTGGAACGATCTCCTGAAGTCTATCATGTTCTGAACGAAGTTAAAGCAACAGGGTGTGATGCATATGTTGATGTTCATGGGGATGAAGAGATCGAAGCTAATTTTTTTGCGGACTGTGCTGGTTGTCCGAACTGGTCCCCACGATTAAAGTCCTTATTTGACCAGTTTTCGGACGCATACTGTGAAGCCTCAGAAGATTTTCAAAGAGGCAAAGGGTATGGGAGCGATGCGCCAGGGCAGGCCAATTTGGCAATCGGCGCCGATCAAATTACAAATCGATTCAATTGTCTTGCCGTGACCTTGGAAATGCCGTTCAAAGACGCGACGTACAATAACCCCGAGCCAGAGAGGCAATGGACGCCTGAGCGAAGCAAAGCTTTGGGTGCTGCGCTGATTCATACATTTCTCGAAGTATTGCCAAGCTTGCGACTGAAAGAAGTGAAAGATACTAAACTCTGACGGCCTACACTTCACTGCGTTTGTTTGTTGTTTGCCGGGAATACAATGTTCTGTACTGCTCTCTCCTATGTAATTTTTAGTAGTAGTAGGCGCAAGTATTAATTTATTTTTTCGTGTGTACACAGTGTACTGTAGGCAACTCCTCTCGCATATGACATATCACGGTCTTGGACACTTTCGCCCCGACGCTCCTCTCGTTAATTTTGAAAAGATATTGTGGTATCCCCAGTTGTGGGGTCAACAGAAGTACGTTCGTGACACTCAAGGTGTTCTGCCGGCTGCGGGTTAATTTGCCAGTCCGTGCCTTTGATTTTGGTGATCAGCTCTCCATTCTGATAGAGCTTGTTTTCTTTGAAGACAATCGGAGTCTGGGGAAAGGTTGAGCACCCGGAACACCCATAACATTCCAAAGTGTTGTATGCCCAAGGCTGAAGTCTCAGCCGTTCGTTGTCCGCTACTTGCGTCGTGCTTTGGCCACTACTTTTCAAAGTTCCAGCAACAGACCACTTTGTTTCCCCCAGGCGGGTCATATTGCACAATATTTCGTCGCCCGCCTTAACTTTTATCTCTTTGGAAAAAAGCGCACCAGCATTAACGGTGACGTACCAACTTTTTAATCCCCAGCCTTGGTTAAGAAAACCACCTGGGAATTGAAGCACAGGCTGGATAATGTCGAACGGGTTTGATGGCGTTGGTTCAGGGTCGACTTTCGGGATCCAATTGATATTTTGGAGTCCTGGAAAGAAATATAACACTTGTGGGGTATCTTTAGGAACATCCGGCACCGTCATTACGTTTGTAAATGCGTCAAAGCCGCCAGTCAAACCAACCTGCGAAGTGTTGAGGGCTGTATACTGAAGCCACCCGTCATAATTCGGAGGTAGGCCTTGCACAGACTTTCGTACGCTCCTTTTCAGTACTGGAAGCGTACCATTACGATCGTCACATTTTGGAATAACATATCCCTTGACGCCTTTGTTTGGTGGTACAACGAGAGTGTCTCCGGAAGGCAATTCCTTTATATGCGAACCGCTCGGTACTTCGTGAACACAGTGCGAAAGGACCTGACCATAGGGTGTAGGCGAGTACAGAGTTTCAGGCGTCGCCGTGGCAACGGCTGCCAACAACAGAGTTTGGTAAAGTACCTTCATTTTTTACGTGCTACTAATTTTTTAGAGTAACTTGGTCCGTGATTTGCTCGACATATGTCATTCTTCTGTAAGGCTTTATATAGCCTGATTTTTGTATCAAAAAAGTTTTACCACGAAGGTGGCAGTCCACACTCACTTCGCAGAATTCCTCGTATCGCGGTCGTCGGAAGAAGAGGTATAATACCAAGGAAGGAGGAGGGGAGAAAACAAACAAAATGATGAACGAAAAAAACATCTTCTTCGAAGAAGTGAAGCCCGGTAGTATGTTGTGTAGCTGTATATTTTATTTTTATCTTTAACATAAACACAGCATAAGAAAACACAGAGACCGTCGATTTGCAATTGACGAGTATCTGTGGCGCGGAATTGAAAAAGTACCATGGACTTTGTGTTAACTATTTGAAATGAAGAGATCTTTATGAAAACAGGTTTTTTTTCTTAATTTCAAACGCTCAAAAGTAGTTTTAGATAGATAAAAGTATGCCTATGCGATTTGTTATTCCAACACAATTAAATGAACAAGTGGTTGTTGGGGTGGCGTTTGGTCCAAATCGCCCATTTCACACAAAATTGTCCCTAGGAACCGTAATTCCAAGTCAATTGAGGGCAAACAATTTACAAACGCTCGTTGAAGCGCAGACGTGGGAAGCGGAACGGTTGTGTGATCTAAACTTATACAGTTATACGTCCTCCATGCTTTCGTTTGTCATTTTCTGACGGAACGCTTCCATACTTTGCAAATCGAGTCAGATTTTTTTTCGCGCCAAGGACAATTGACGCTTTGTTGAACAGGTGTCTACCATCGCATTTTACGTAAAGAAAAACAACGACAGTCGTGTTTCTTATTTTTGAAGAGCGATAGTAAAATTATATAGGAATAGCATTAATATTTTTTCTTCATAAAATATGCATAATATATCTATCTCCGATTGAAAAATCTTGATTAAACGTATAATATTTGTGGGGTGGTCGGTTGCCAACCCTCTTTTCAATTAATTCCCACCACCGTGGTGATTCTCAGAGCAAGTGCTAATCGGTGCATTAGCTTCTCTGCTCGCCTGGTGTAACGCACATGTAAAACCGTCTAACTTTACTGCCGGTGTCCCACAAGCGGCCGAATTGGGAGGACGCGTCGACAGTGTGCCCCGCCTTTTCGCCAGGATTGCCTTCGTAAAGTGTGACAAACCCAGTACTTTCTTGCTTTTCGAGGGCATTTGGGTTCAACTGAACAATTTCACCGTGCTGTTGAGACGTAGAGCCCAGTTTCACGAGCTCTTGGTGGTCATTCGTTTTTAGAACGTCTACGAAACTGTTCTTCGAAATATTTTCCACAAGGGACCGTCCATATCGTAGGTTGTCGGTCATTACAGTCAACTTTCCTTCTGGCTTCAAAACGCGCAACAATTGCCGAAAGAAGTCGCAGGTCAATAAATGAGCACCATTCGAATCACTCTCTCCGCCAGTTCTTTCCGGTGGCTCGGGGTGGTTGATAAATATCCAGTCAATCGTTTGGGAGGGCATGCAATTTTCTACAACATTGTTCGCTTCTCCCTCAATGGCGATAACATTGTTTTGATGGTTGAGAGCAATGCCACAGAAAGTCTCGTACACCCGATCACTGCGTAACTCAAGTGTTACCCAAGTTGATGATTTATCCCTCTTTGCTTGTGATCGTGCCCATTCTCCTGTGCCAGCACCAATTTCTAACTTGATCGACTGGCCGGGCAGGTTAAGTTTGCCTGAATCATCAAATTTTTCCACGGTCGATCTGTGCAACGTTTTGTTTTCTCTGCCACCGGCGCAGCCGTACCGATCCTCTAGATTGGCTATAGAGAAATTTGTTCGAAGATGCTTTGCACCTGTAGAATTGCTCCCTGTGCTCTCATTGCCAGTTTTCGCAATATGATCATCGGCGGCCTGAGCCATGTCCCCAATTACTATGACATTCCTAAAATAGTGGCTAAGAGAGGGACTGCTGTTCGACCAGTACTGATGGACTTGTTCGAGTTGGTGAAGTTTTAGTCTCAACTCTTCTTGACGATGATTTGCAAACTGGGCAATGGACCGTGCCCTCGACAAGTCGTGCTTCTCTCTCTCTCTTGATGTTCGCTCTCGCCTGTGCTGAATTTGCTGGTCTAGCATTGAGTTTTTATCAATTTTGTTCTGTGCTCTGATCAAAAAATGCTGCGACTTCGCTCTTTCGCGGAGCATCGCATATGTTCTTGCTAGCCAAATATCCAGCGATACATTATCGGTCGAAGTTTCGTTTTCTAAAGTCTTGATTATCTCAGCTGCGTCGTTCACATGCAACGCCCTGCACAGCAGGCTGACAAGGTATTCGTACGTCGTAAAGTCCGGGTCCATCGTCATACTTTTAAAAAACTGTATGCCTTCTGCGACCGCACCCGCCCTTACGCAGCCACGCAAGTACGTGTTACAGCTTCGTAAGTTGTGGGCAACACTAGATCGCTCCATATCACACAATATATTTTTCGCCAACTGCAACGTTCCACTTTCGCAAGCCCCTTTTAACAGCACTGTGTACGTAACGACTGAAGGCTCGATTCCTCTCTTAACCATTTGGTCCAGCAGGAGCTTTCCCATATCATTTTTCCCACAACGAATATACGCATTGATCATGTTGGTGTACGAGTGCTTGTCGACGATGCCAAGGCTCTCCCCTTTCCGGAACGCGTTTTGGGCGCGCTTTAGTTGCTTGCGTTGCGCCAGCTCCTTCAACTCTTTGTTCAAATGCAAAGTTTTAACTTTTCGTTGCTTCCTGTTCAGCTTGTTTTTCTTTGGAGCACTGGTACTCAGATTATCGGCAGCACATTTCTTTTTCAATTTAGCGATTTTCATCATCAACCGCTTCCGTTTTCGTTGGTTGCAGGGACCGTCGAGTTCACCAGACTCCAGGCGACGTTTGTGAGCCTTTAGACGCTGTTCATCTTCCAGGTTCATTGGTGAAAATAAGAGGTAAGGTATGTTTTATAGAAATGCAGGCGCCTAAAATGTTCATGCACGTATCCCACGCATTTTACTACCACGCAGTTTATTAAAATTCTTTAAAAAGACGAAACAATTGAATAAGAATGTATGATCTGAAGCAAAGGAAAAGCGTGAACGAAGAGATAACCGCGTGCGACGAAAACGTGTGTGTTATGTGGTCGTCTGTAATATATATAGTAGTAGTAATACTATTAAATAATTGTGCGAATTTGTGGTGGACTGTAATAATATTATTATTTTACAGCGCAATAGCATCATTATTCATATTAGAGGTGCTAGAAAAAACAAGTTCAGTTTTTTTTCTGAAGTACGGTACCTGGTACAGGTATTAATATTAATACCAGGAACCGTACCAGGTGTAAATATTATATTATACCGGAACGGTACCTGTACCTATAATACCAGGTACCTGGTACCGGTACAGGTACGGGTTCGATGTACCGCCCGTGTGTAGTGTAATTTTGACTGTGGATAAGAAAAAAATTAAATGAGATCAAGTACCGGGTAAGTGGAACAGCTTAAATGAGATTTTTAATTAATACGAGTAAACGATAACAGAACACATAGATTTTACGATGGAGTGGTTTCCTTCAATACCATTTTTCTTAGCATCGACTCCTCATTGTCCAGAAAAGACACAAAATTTACGTTCTTCCAGGAAGTTTCAGTGCTTGCTAATTTTTGCATATATACCTCTAACAGTCTTTGCCGCTCCCTCATTTCTCTCTCCGAAGGAGTAAATAAATGCCGTTGTGGGAATTTTGGTAAAGGCTGAGTTTCTTTGTCGCTTTGCATCTGTTGATGTAGAACGTAAAAGTTGCTGTAACGGCAACTAGAGCTCCAGCGTTTTTCATGAAGCACCATCTCTATCTGATATGTGTAGTGTGAGCCCAAGTTCACAAATGAAGGAATCGTTAATTTAAAATGTTGGGCAAGCATCTCTGTAGCATTGGGTTTTGAAGCAATTTGGAGCCCGGCGGGATCATCTTGTCCGCTCATTTGCGCTTGTAAACTCTTGACTGCATTCTTGAGCCTCATGTTTTCTTGCGCATGAAAGTACTTTTCACGGGCATGTTCCGCAGCATCCTTTTCTACGAACTCTAAATGCGCCTGGAGCATTTCAATCTGTTTTTTTAATTCTTGGTTTTCTTCTTCGTGCTCCTCCTTCTTTGTGCGAAATTCGTTTTGTACGGAAAGTGCCGTTTCTCTAGCAAACTTGAGCTGCTTGCTCAACTCCAGCATAACACTCTTGATTTGATGACCAGGCATGTGACCCTTGATGGTACGGTAAAAACGTTGAATTTTGCAGGCTGCATCTATTCTAGCCTTTTCATTCTTGTGGGAATCGGCGAGGGATTTCAGTTCACTCTTGTGATGGTCTAAATCCACACGCATGCTGTTGACAGCATTTAGGGCCAGGCTCTCACTTGTTTTCACACGATCAACATGATCTTGGGCATTGCGAAGCTCAGCCTCGAGTGAACTAATTTTCTTCGACATGTCGTCAATCCGTGAGATCATGACTGACTTTTCAGCCTCGTACCCCTGGGTAATCTGTTTTTGACTTTTTACAACCGAGGACATCGCCCCAAGCTCACATTGCAAGGAAGTAGATTGGACCTGATGCTTTAATTTTTCTTTCAGAAACTGCGACTGGGCCTGCACCATCGATGCCCTTGCTGTTGACAGCTCTTTCGAGAGGCGAAGCAACATTGACCAGATTCCTTTCTCCCGCACTTTACCTTTAGATCTCCGGTACCAGTTTTGAATCACCCGAGTCGCAAATTTTTTTGCGACAGGAACTGCAAACGGGTACCTTTGCGACCCACTGGTTACTGGTGGACTCGAGCTAACCCTTGACGGCGGTATTTCTAATTTCAAGCGTAACCACTTTATTTCTTCGTAGATGAATTGCCTTCGACGAACCATAAACTTTCGAAACCTTTTCTGAATTAAGGATGCGGATATCTGTTTCTTTAGTCGAAGGATTTGGTAATGCATGCGGTAAGCTCTGCCTATCTTTCGAGCATAACAATTTTTGGCGCGTTGCTTGGCAATGTATTTCCTGGCCAACCTTTGAATCACATAAGCCCCCCACTCAACTTCTCCCAATGTTTCTTTCTGACCAATATTCAGGGTTCGATTGATTTCCGCATATTCTGGAATGCATTTATGAAGCCTCTGCCTTAAATTTATCTGAATAATTTCATTGCCCTGAAGTTCTGCAACTTCGGAAATTTTGAAATGAATACCGACGCATGCTACCAATGCTTCAAAGAAGTACACACATTTCCCTTGCCCCTCTCGAAAGTGGACGGGTATGTGAAGAGCCCTCACATGCTTTCGAATGCGTGCTCTTAAAATCCTTTCGTTAGCCATATCTATGCCTTTAAATCCTAATGGTGGATAAACGTGCTTAAATATTCTATGAAACAGGCCGATTGGAAGATATCGCGAGTCGCTTATATTGGTTTCCATTTTTCTGATTGCAGCCTTAAAGTTAGTACCTAAATTCGCCGCAGCCTTAAAGGTAGTACCTATCTTCGCCGCAGCCATTGGAGACGTTAGCCGTAGCCCCGGCGGTCGGAAAGATCGAAATGGACTTCGCAACCGTCTGGGTGTGGTAGCCGTACCAGAGCTGACAGACTTTGAATGCATCCGCGTCGCCACAGGCTCGGCTTGATCTTCTGTGAACGAGACCGATCTCACGATAGAAAACGAGCGCATCTTTTTCAATTCTGCACGAGGGGTTGTATCCTCTACTGATTTTCCAGATAGTATCTGCACTGAATTTCTTGCAGGTCTTGAACGTTTTGAGAGCTTTCGCCCACTTAGCTTGGTACTCAACTTCGTTCCAAGGCGTTTCTGAAGTCTTCGCAAAGAATCCATGCGGCGCAGTCTATTCTTTCTTTCAAACCTTGCTTCGACAACAAGTTTCCCCCATTCTATACCAAATCGTTTTATATCTGTTTCGTTTACGATAGCATCGTCGCTGTTCACAATGTCACTAAAATTATCTAGTATTACCGCTATTAGTACATTGACTAATATCATCGAGCCGAAAATGGTGAAACTGAGGAAGTAAAGTTCGGGAAGACCGTGGCCTTTGTATTTGATTAAGTCGCTCATGACCCCATTCCAACTTTCCCCAGTAGTACATCTGAAAAGCAGCAGTATTCCATTGGGAACGTTATAGAAATTGGCGTGACGAGAATAAAACTCTCCATCAGCAGGCACGTCCCCAAACAAGTTCATCCCGATGATAGCAAATATGTAATAAAGCATCATTAATAACGCAGACACATTCGACACGGACGGCAAGGAGAAAAGAAGCGTAGTAAGCAACGCTTGCAGATCCTTTGCTCGCTTCAGTAAACGAACAATCCGGGCCAACCTGAATATTCTGAGAATTGTAGCATCAAAAGGCACTGATGCGTTTGCAAACGTTAAGATCAAACCGATCAAAGATGCAACGACAATGAAGAAATCAAATCTATTCCAATTGTCACTAAAATACTGAATTTTACCAACGACGAATAGCTTTAGCACCGCTTCCATTGTGTATATGAACAAAAACAAGTAATTGAAAGTCAGCAAAATCATTCTGAAACCTGCCGGTTGTGGATATTCTGGAGGAGTCCAATAGTTTAGCGTCATGATGACCATATTGAAGCCAATACAGCCCATTATAAAGCCTTCAAATTCATTCGTCAAAATTATTTTGCCCAATGCACTTCTCCTTTTTCCGGGCAGGGGCTTTACCCCACTCGAAGGAGACGATCTCATCATCAACTTCATCGTGTTAATCCAACGCATTTGATTTTCCGACAAATGGGACGTACCAGTATCTTGGGCTTTTACTATATTGAACGAATCTACAACAATACCTATGAACAGGTTCGTGATAACGATCGAGCATATAATGATCAAAACGACGAAAAAGATCGCGGCCGCCGGTGTGTGATTTTTTTCTGGGTGCAACCCGCGGCTGGTCAAGTCTACACAGTAGGACATGGTGTCTGGCCACATTTCTAGTGTGGTCACACCAAAGAGGGTTACAATTGCAAAAAGAACGTTGTCAAAATTTTCGGGACGGTTTACCCATTCCCGGGTCACATTCTTGCCGCTGCTGTCAAGAACTACTCCTAAACACTCATCTCGGGATGTATGATAATAATCACTCTCTAGACCGCTGCAATAGTACATTTTTCCTTTGAAAAGTTGGACGCCCAAAATTCCAAAAATCAAAAGAAACAAAAGAACAATCAACATAACATTCATTATGGCTGGTAGGGACATAATTATTGTTTCTATAACTCTCTTGACTCCGGCCATCCGGTTGGCTACCCGAAGTGGGCGCAGTGCTCGCAGAACCCGGATCGTTTTTAGGGCTCCTATTTTAACCCCTGTAGACAATGAACTTAATATTAAGTTCAGCACCGATATGAGCACAATTACAAAATCCATAATGTCCCAGGAGTTTCTCAAATAGGCATGCTTCGAGAAGTAAAACCCCCTGGCTATAATTTTCATGATAGCCTCGCCCACAAAAATAGTAGTAAAAACAACATCAATGTATACAAGAACTTTTTTGAGTCCAGAATCCTCCGACAGCGAGGGGGAATCGATTGCTAAGCACACACTGGACACTATGATAAGAGCAAGGATAAAATTATTAAATTTCTCGCTGTTTACAATTCGAAGAAGGACAACTCGGATTGGGTTTGCAGCAGTGAAGAAATTGAGAGATTTTCCGAGCACAGTCTCTTCTTGTACCCTTGTCTTTTGCAATTTTGCTTCAAGTTTCTTGTGCACGTCTGCTCTTTCCATACTGCTTAATCCGATTAAATCGCAACTTGTGACCGCCCGCTTCCGTGGTGAATCGGGCGGCAGTTCCGCAACCTTAAGAACCTTCATCATTGCCTTATTTGCAGATTCAATCAAAGACATCGAACGTTCCCGGGCGTCTTCCTTTTGCTTTTCCAGCTCTTCTACGTACTCTTCGTCATCAAAATTTTCCAACAATATGGCCAAAAAGATATTCATAAGCACGTAATTCCCAATGCAAAAGAGACTTACAAAAAACACCACGGAATAAGCTACGTTTATCTGCATGTGGTCATGCATTACATCGTTCCAGTTTTCGCCAGTTAGGACCTGAAAGACAGTTATTAAGGCCCAATAGAGGCTGTTGAAATTGCTACGCGGCAAAGGGTCCAATCCATATTTTTGATATTCTCCGCCAAATATCTCCATACCGATCAGGGCGTATATTACCATGATGACGCATAACAAAATAAAAAAATTCAGCAAGCCTTGGGCACTCTTCAGCATTGCTACAAGGATCTGGCGCAACCTTTTCCATTTTCTGACCAGTTTAAAAACACGGAGCAAACGAAATCCTCGGAATACAGATATCACCCCGGTACCAGCTTCTTGCCCGATGCTGGTTGCAACGATGTCGACGAGGCTAACAATTACAATAATTCCATCGAACATGTCCATCGGGTTTTTCCAATACGCCTTCCACCCTACACCTATGTGCTTCAGAAGCATTTCAAGAGCAAAACAGACGGAAAAAAAAGTATTCAGAGCATCCATAACAGCCTGAACTCCAGGTTCCATGCCACTCGATTCGTTTTGTCGAGACGGGTCATCGTGCTCAATCGCAAGGACTATTGTGTTGAACCATATTAAAACCATAATACAGTTTTCAAAGCGTTCTGAAACGACTATTGAATGAGAGACCTTCTTGATGTACCTTGAAAACTTTCTTTGGGAACTTTTGCACCAGGACGTCTCCCCCACGGGCATGGTAATCTCTACGTGGAAGAGGCCCTCTTCGGTGGTCTCTGTACCTTCCCCACGCATAAACTGTTGCAATAGTGAGTTTTTTCTTTTCATAACAAATTTTTTACTCAAGTCCTCCGTTTCATCTTTCCGTGCCTCGTACAAAGCCTTGTTGTAGTTTTCAAAAATGACCGCAATCACAAGGTTTACGAGAAAGAACGATCCAAGGACAACAAGAAAACAAAAAATTAAACAATGCCAAACGCCCAGCGCATCTTGCACATCGTACATAATATCCACCCACCCTTCCAACGTTATAATTTGGAAAACGGTTAGCGACGCGATAAAAAAGTCATCGAATCCGACGTGGTTATCTTTCCCACTCGGGTTTAGTTGCAACGTCGAAGCGCCTGGGTTGAGATAGTGGCATATTTGTCCCTCCGGGCAATAGTATCTATCGACGTGCACTGGTCGTCCCATGGAACACACGGGGCCATTTAAGTCTGGCTGCCATTCCGTAGTGGTCAGGTTGGTCGTGTTACTCCACACCGAGACAGGGGCAAAGCACCGTTGCCTCATCACTCCACCGTATAACTTTACGAAAATTAGTCCAAATATGGCAAAAACAAATGCACCCAAATACATCACATTCAGCAAGTTCGGCACAGCGTTTAATATACCCGAAACGATTTGTTTCATCCCATCAATACTGTTGGCAGTTCGGAGTATTTTAAGCGCGCGAATAGCCCGGACGGCGGAGAAATTAAAGGCAGCTGGGTTTGTTTCAAAAATAACATCCATGATCGATGGCGCCCACCCGAGAATTACCACCACAAAATCCATTCTATTCCACCCGTACGAAAAATAATGCTTGCCGGTGCTCACAATCTTTACAATGCATTCTATAGTGAACATAACGTTAAAAAATATTTCAAAAGCATTCAACGTTCTGTTCAGAGTAGTAGTCGGATCCTTGTCTAGTGGATTACTAAACAGCAGAGTTATTGAATTAGCAAAAATTAGAAGCATGACAACAGTGTCGAACCATTTGTGTAAAAATATTTTAATGCAAAGCTTTCTCAACCCGCAAATTTTGTCCATTCCACATACTTTAGGGCTCAATTGCTCATCTTTTGTCAAAGCAGGGTCCTTCTCCTCGAATGGATTTTTGCGATGAGCCCGCAGCAGCATCAACGAAATGTCCGCAAAATTAAGCTTGTCGGGCCCCCGCCGCAATTTGCGGCTGCGGGCGAAAGCTCGAGGCATGGTTCTGAAGTGCTCCCCGACACAGAACTTTTTCTCGCTATCCTAGTCTATCTATTACCCCAGATCTATTTCTTTATGAACGCATTTCTTTCGTGGATTCATGTTTGAGTACTTTCTGGAACATCGAACTATAAGAGATAACTTACTTGATGTAGATATTGTTCGGTTATCTGCAGGTAGCACGTTGGGTGTCATTTTTTTAGTTATTTTCGTTGTACGTTGTAGTTATATTTATTATTTATTTGTTGGCGTAAGAGAAGCAAGAGGAGGAGAGAGAGAGTTTGAGTTGTTGTATTCTTCCATTGACTATAAAATATCTCTCATCATCACACTATTCTGAATCTCTATTTTAACAATATAATAATAGTAGGTATAATAATAAATCCTGGAACAACAGTATTAAAATATGATATTGGAGTCGTATTGGAGCACGCACTTCTTTCTACCTCATAAATGTATAAATAAAATGACACATCGATTTCTTTTTAAAAAAATATAAAGATGTGTGATGAGGCATGTCATGAGTGGAATGAGGCATGAGGCCGGCATAAAATTCTGTTTAAATAAAGATTATTTTCGATGGATGTTTGGTATACATTGGTAGTTATACGTAGACAACGTCAGATATATTGTTGGTCTATATTATTACAATTGATGGAATACCACTTTTGCGTAAGATGAATGTTTCAGGACCAAATCTTCTTCCAATAATATATATAACTATATATAATACCGCGTGACTCAATTTGTAATAAATATGAAGTGATCGTTTCAAAGAAAATACTATTTGGATAGCGTACTAGTACTAATTGCATATAAAAAATTGGGATGATCATATCAGAATCCACCCATCCGATGCAACCACCCACAAGGACATGGCCTTTGCTTTGCATTGCGTTGCATGTACGTATTATATTGTTATTACGTTCGTACGGTACTACTCTTCAATAATAGATAATTTATAAAGTTTTATTGTACTGTTAAAAAAGCAACAATGAATAGATATTTTATGATGTGTGGTTATTAGACGAGTATATTGTTTTTCCTACTGTGTAAGTGTTGCATTTTTTTGAGATTGACGATTTGATTTTGTACATACAGTATTATTATTATTTATTATGCCTTATTTATTGAAGCTATTTGACCACTTTCTTTGTGTAGTTCGTTATTATACGACTAGTTTTATGCCATAGAAAGAAAGAATGTACCTATAAAAAGTATAGAAAAAGTACTGTTTAATAATGCTACAATTATTTATCCAATTTTTGAAGTAGGATCATATTACATTTTTTCTCAGAGAAGATGAAAATAGCAAGGGGGGATAAGTAAAACAATCATCATCCATATGAGCTCACATGGTGTTTTTCCATGTTATTCCATGATATATTTTATGTTGTTGTTGTTACTAACTGAAGCACTATATAGTTCTCTGTAATATATGTACATATACACAACCGGTATATAAATAAAAACGAGTTCGTTGCAAAATCTGTTCTCTGTACAGATGAACACGTCTGATTTGTATTGAAAAATAAACAGACAAGACAGACGTTTAGAGCACTTAAATAATATTTTAAGAAATATACACCAGATAAACTTTCATTTAAAAAAAGCATCATACCAGAAAAAATGGCAGACAAAGCAGTTGAGTTATCGGCGGTGAAAGCGGAGGTGGAAGGGGAAGCGTATAAACCCCAACAGACGGAGCGAACGCTTTACATGGCAGAGCGTGCCGCATATAAGGTGTGCTTCGCAGGACTTAGCACGCAAGATTTAGCAATTACGTGCGGTCTTTTGCTCACCTTGTACGGTATTGTAATCGGTTTGTTTGCACTTTTTACGGCCGCTGTACAAGACACAAAATTCGTTAAATCCAACGACGGAGTTCTCTGGTTCTGGTTTTCCCTGGGTCTTAGCTACTTTGTACTTGTATTTGGTTTGATTGCCTCCACCGAGCAAACTGGCTATGGCGGGAAAAAGGAAGAGGAGTAAGCCGAGGAAAAGCAAAGAAAGAAAGGCAAACGACGGGGTGAAGCGTGCAATGCCCAGGCAAAAAGGCTTTACAAGCTGGTGTTAACCATGTGTTGCAAGATTTTCAAAAACAAAAAATTGGCTGTTATTTAAAGTAATTAGCTCAAACAAATCCTGATTCAGCTTATATCACTAC
>JACKZZ010019896.1_pt1 | contig 15550 bp, 7 predicted proteins | sample 8027871 | NCBI WGS metagenome assembly JACKZZ01 (sample SAMN15724774, study PRJNA655200) | protist metagenome | isolation source: fluorescence activated cell sorting (FACS) single amplified genomes of... | place: USA: West Boothbay Harbor, Gulf of Maine | collected 2000-07-19
GTATCGCATCTAGAAGCTGTTTCCTGTTTATTCCGCTCGAAAACGCTAACTGAACTTGCAATGGATGGTAACCCTGTGATCAGCGTTGATAAGTATCGCCCACATGTAATATTACGAATAAGAACTTTAAGAAATTTAGATTTAAAGCGCGTGACAGAGGAAGAGCGAAGGAGGGTATCTGACTTTTTTAAAGCGGAGGAAAGTACTCGCGCAGAAGAACGAAGGCAGCAAAAGGTGGAGCAAGAACGTTTAGATGCAATTAACACTGTTGAAAAAAAATGGAAAGCTGAAATGCAAAGTTTGGGTAATGGAAAAGCAAGTGACGCCGATGAAAACAAGAAAAAGAGCAAGCGGGATAACTTGTACTCTTCAAATTCTGGGTATTCAGAAGTTGAAGTAGAAGGGCTTCTAAAGCGATTGTGTATATATGGACCTGGGTTTAGTGTATTGACAAATTCAAAGATTCAAAACGCAGTAGAAGAAATTAAAATAACCTACGTTAAATTCGACACGGCAGCAGATACATTTAGTAAATTTAATTCATTTAACAAAGTCCGTAAAGTGATTTTGAATAACGTTAATTTAAGTACGTTGAAACAAATTGAAAAATTCCGTTTATTGCCATCTTCCATTACAGAAATCGATGTTGAAAACAATCCTGTAAATGATTTGATGTTACTGAGGCCATTTGTTGCACATTGTTTACCACATATTAATTCTATAAACGGCGTTACCATAGCGGATTCAGAACGATTTCGTGCAAGTCGTATATTTTCAAAAGCATCGCATATAGTTCAAAAATCAAAGGAAAAGAATTTATTTGAAAGCGTAAATCAAGACCGGTATAAACAAGTCAGCGATAAATATACTACTTCTATTATGGATCATGCTGTTAGAATTGAAGAGCGTTTGACACAATTAAATGAGACATGGCCAGAGATTGTACAAAAGATTGTGAAAGATACAATGATTGGGTTAGACAGTGTTGCAATGTTTTCCTCTATGTCATTATAGAAATAAGAAAATAAAAGTTAATCCCTATATTTGGACGCGCGCTTCGTTGGTGTATAAATTGTTTTTCTTTCTCATTTTGGTACCCGAGTATTAAAATATTGAGCGAGATTAATAAAAAATAATTTTTTTTTATTTAAATTTATATTTTATACCAAGGTATATGAGTTAAGAAAATAGTGTTTCGTAAATAATAAAGAGATTCTACGCATTAAATATAGATGGAAGGAACGAGAGAATGAATATCACTTATATATATATAGTATTTACAGGGAGTAAAATTTTATTAAATAAATGAGTAAGAATTAATTATATATGCATTATCAATTATATGCATACCAGGTAAGTGTTTCTAAACGAATATAAGCTTTTTTACGAAGAGATAAGTATAAAATATATCATAAGCTGTTTGTACCATAATTGGTAATATTTTAAAAAATATTTTCTAAAAATACTTTTAACGTTTTCCTTGCTACTTTTTGTTTATTTTAGGATATGGACTCAACGAAACGTCGTAATCGGATGGTCCAGGGGTCTGTTTACTTCTGTATATAATCCAGTCTAGCTCTGATTTTGGATTACCTTCTGCCATTTTAGGTGTAAATGATGCACCTGGTATCATTTTTGGTAAATAGGCATTTGGTCCGGGTGTTTGTTTCGCTCTGTATATAATCCAATCAATTTCTGACTTTGGGTCTGCATCTGATATTTTGGTTGTACCGCCTCCACCAGTAGATTGTATCTTAGGCATGTATTGGTTTGGACCCGGTGTTTGTTTAGCTCTGTAAATAACCCATTCTATATAACTTTTTGGGTTGGCAGCAGAAATTTTGCCACCACCAGGTTTTAAATATTTGCCAGTAGCACCGCTTTTATACTGTGGTTTATTTCTATCTTTCATTATTCTTCTTTTAACACGCTCGCGTGCTTTCTCCCGTGCTTTCTTTGCACGTGCAACTTTAGCCCTAACAATTTCAGGGTCTTCTGCTTCTTCGAACATCTTTCGCTATTAATATAATTTACAATGTTTATTTGTTTCTTTTAATTCGCGGAAGCCTGGCAGTAACTGCGTTGCCGCAAATGGTTGTTGTAACTTTCTTTTTGCTGTAATAATAATATGTAATAAATAATAATGTTATTTATATATTATTATTATTATATTTACAGTGTTATAATAATACACTAAATTACAATTATTAAGGATGGACGACACTACAAAAAATAATTGGTATGATAAAAGAAAAAAAGTCTGCTGTGTTGTAAATAAAGCTGAAGAAGGTATTGTCATTCTTGTTGTTTATTTTAATTTTATTATAAAAATGCAATAATAATAGATGTTACTTTATCGTAGATATGCCTCGTGGGTGTTTTTTCATATTATGTGCAAGTTATAGGATTATCCTTTAGCTTCTTCTAGCGGATAAATAAATTATCTAAAGAGAGAGTACGTTCGATTTGTCTCTGGTGTCTGTAGAGTAAAGAGTACGATGTATACCTTCAGGACAATTGTACACCATATTAATAGATGTACATGGTTAGACTCTCCTATCAGAGTATGGGTCGTAGCAAGGAGCACGGAAGCACAACGGAAGGAGATCGAGGGCCAATTCACATCCGTGAAGTTGTTTGTTTTGCAAATGGTCCATCTACCATGCATTGTTACAGCTACTCAGTACCCTTACAGACTATTTCACACTTTAAAAAATGAAATGCTTCAACAGTTGAAATAGTTTCAATAGTAATGCAAATCCATTTCGATTAATAATAATCTAAATCCATTCTACGTGCAGTTTGTTATTAGAGTACCTTTTTAAAAATGTTTTGCTTTACCTTTGTTACTGTATTAAATTCGTTGTTACAACTTGCCTTTTACCATATTGTTCTCTTACTTGTTATAGTATAATGTGATTACATGTAGCACAACAAATGCCAAAATTAAAATCGAAATGGGGAAAATTTTACCTTAAGTGTAAAATAACACTATGCACTATATGTTTACCCGAATTTAACACTATACACTATGTAATTTTGTTTACGCGTCGATTTGAAAAAATAAACAAAATTACATAGTGTATAGTTTTAAATTCGGGTAAATACATAGTGTATAGTGTTATTTTACACTTAAGGTAAAAAGTTTCCCATTTATAGGAGTTAGAGTACAAGATACAAGAGTATAACGACACAGTAGATATATAGGAGGAATACAATGTAGTTGTACCTAAGAAGGCCATGATAAACCGTGTTAATGGTTTCAGTAGTGTAATAAGTACAAATGTGAAGAACTTGAACTAAATAATATAAGTATATAATAATAATAATAATACAGTATAACAAAAAAAAATAATTACTATACAGTATGCACTATGTACTCATAAGATATGATGTATATTAATATAGGTGCATTTCAGTTAACTTATTAGCTTATATATAAGGGATGTATTTTATTTATAATAATAATATAATAATAATAATATAATAAATATAAAGAATTATAACAAATTGGGGATATGTACAATCGTTTACAGCAGCAACCGATGTTTGGTGGCAACATGCATTCCAAATTTTTAATTCTAGATGCGTGTCACTGGCCATGCGTGTCTTTCGTTTGCTTTGGATCATATGGGTAGTAGCTTGGTTTCGGTTGTTTGCTGAGAGCTTGGCACCACCTGCTTCGTGTACGATCGGCGCCCAGTTCCCCTTGTATAATATGCAAGGCAAGGAAGATGGTGGTGGGCGACGCCGACTGGCTGCATTTCTCATGGCCATTAAACATATCAACAACAAAAAGGATGGATTTCACGATAAATTGTTACCCAACACCACCCTGCAAGTATCGATTTATGACTCAAAGCGAGACAGTGGCATTGCTGCCATCAACGCAGTGCGCATTGTAGATGATAAAGCTGATATTGCTGTCGGCCCAGCATCGTCTGCACCGACTATAACTTCTCAAAATATATTCAAGTTGAAGTCAATTAACATTCCACAAATTGCGTACAGTGCTACTTCGCCTGAGTTAAGTAATAGTCAGATTTACCCTTTGTTTGTACGCACACCACCAAGCGATACTTATCAAGCTAGAATGATAGCAGCGACCATCAAAGCCAGGGGGTTTCGATTCGTTTGCGTAATAAGCGGCAGTGATGCGTACAGTAGCGCTGGTGCAAGCGAATTTGTAAGCATTGTCAACAAAAAAGATTCAGGGTTGAAATTGCTGCGACAAGTGGAGTTTTACACCGGGGTTGAAAGCGTACTGTCAGAAATGAATGATTTAAAAGACGCTAGTTGCCGCATCATTGTCATGTGGGCTACGGAATCAGATATAAGGACGATTGCGAAGGATGCAGACATAGCAGGTGTCACTGCTTCGAACAAAGATGCCCCGGTCCTCTGGTTCTCTTCCGAACTTTTTTTGTCCTCGTATGAGAACAGTTGCAATATACCTGGCTTGTGCGAAAAAGTCTTTCATGGTGCGCTCCTTCTTACTCCGTCGTTTGGCCCTGGCAATCCAGGTTCCTACGCTCGACTTGCCGATGCTTGGCACAAACAGGTACCCCGCATTGGTCAAGTGTCTAGACATGATGTGGCAGGATGTGATACGTCGAGAGATTTTAAAAATGCCTCCATATGGATTCGCAAAGTGTCGTCAAAAGTACGATGCGTTGCTGTCAACTTTTCTGACTACGATCGAAAAGCCGCCAGTAAATACGAAGTAGAATCAACAGGCGATGGGTGTATCAGCAATTATGTTCCTTACGCGTATGATAGTGCTTTGGCAGTTGCACATGGTCTACACGATCTTTTCACGAGCAAGAAATGGATGTCTGCGAAAAAAAGCGAGGAGGGGAAGTTGTTTACCGGGGCAGCTATCTATGATGCCATTATTAACGTCCAAGCATTTGATGGTTTCTCTGGGAAAGTAAGGTTTCATCGACACAAAAATAGTAAAAATGGAGGAGACAGAGATGCCGGTGAATTGACTTTTTATGTATACAACTATAACGGTGTAAATTTTCGACATGTTGGCTCTATCTATCGGAATAACTTAAATTTGTCCATGCCATTAACAAATCCACGAAATTTTGGCACTGGTGAGGACTTTGACGATCGTCCGTATTGCCGTAAGCCTCAGCAGTACCGATTTCAATTGGTTAGCGATTGTGATCCAAGCATGGGAAAAATACCATTAAATATCACACACGATGCAAAGGAATGTAATGGAGAACCAAATAAAATCAACTATGACGAATTTTGCAGATATACCCCACTTTCATCTTCAATGGGAACATGCGTGCTTCTCTTTTGTGTTGTTGGTGGAATGCTGCAACTCGGGTGGTTGCTGTGGCTTTTGCGCATGCGTGCGGTGGGTAGCAAAACTATTAAATACTCCCAGTTTGAATTTTTATTTATCTTCAATGTTGGGCTGATGCTGACTGCACTATCTCCGATCCAATTTATGGGTACGCCAACAGAAACAACGTGTGTAACACGGGTGTGGCATTTAAATTTGGGTATCACCTTAACTTGGGCTCCTATGCTAGTGAAAATATTTCGCGTGTATAAATTGTTTGAGACAAAAAAGTTAAAGAAACGGACCGACTTAAAAGTGAAGCGGATGCTTCGAATGGTTGGATACCTCGTCCTGTTCGAAATATTTATTTTGCTGCCTCATAGTCTCATTCCTGGCATCAAACCAGTTCCAGCTGTTGTCAATGCGTCGCAAATCTTTACGGGAGACCAGTACAATTTTGTGAGTGGGGAGATCCGTTTAGCCAGTTGCACAAGTGGCTATGATGCTGAATGGTCCACGTTGTGGCAAGCTGGACAATCCTCTGTGCACATAATTGCCCTAAGTCTCATCGCTCTGCTTGCATATCGCGTGAGAAAAGCGCCAAAAGAATTTCAAGAATCGAAGTACATGGGCCTTATTGGTATGAATGTGGTGTCTATTTGCATTGTTGCTGGTGCTATTTTTTTTGGAATGCGCGACTCGCTGCAGCCACAATTTATTCTTTTCATCCAAGCCATGACGACATTCATGATCACTACCCTTGCCGTGCTGCTAATGTATTTGCCAAAGTTGCGGAATATAAGGCAGGGAGATGCGGAAATACAACTTGGCCAGCTAACAGCAAGTATAACGAGGAAGCCTGTAAAAAAAAAAACCAACAAGACGGTAATTAATAGCTTTGACAAGAATCTTGGCCAAAACATTACGCATGTGCAAAATCCTCTTGGAAATCAATCAAATGGAAAATGCAATAGAAACAGCTGGATACAATAACTGACACCTCTTATATAAAAACGAGCTCACTAGACGCGTTAATATATATACGCGCTCGTATCATAAAAAAAAAATACCGACGAAGGCCTAAAAATGCAAAAACACACAAATTAATTGCAATGGATTGGGACTTTGAGGAAGAGTTTTTATGGTGATAATTTGTGTTTAATAAAAATCTATTAAATTTTTAATATTTTTTGATAAAAAAAAATATCAAGAACAAAAAAGCTTTTTTTAATACTCGTGTAAATAATATATTAAAATATGTACACTCTCTCGTAATATTAATATTTAGCACAATATTTAACACAATTACTCGTATATATACTCTTGGTATTATTTTTATAATATTATTTTGATTTTAATTTTCCTTGCTTCGATTAATGTGCCAAATGATTTATGGTATTAAGTGTTGTTGAGTGAATTATGTCAGATTTCTTTTTGCTTTTTGCTTTTCATTTACCATTTTCAATCACAGGTAACGTTATTGCATCATCTTTTTTCTCCTTTTTTTTACTCACTTTAATTGGTAAATTTGTTTTATTAGCATTTGTTTCGTCGTTTCCAACTTCCCCTCCTATTGTATTTCGACGTACATTGATTTTTTTGGGTGGCCTTATGCCTGGGCCAATTGTCGACAAAGTACGGATTATTGTATCCGCGGTTTGTATCTCATTTAAATCTCGGATTGATTTTTGACGCTGAAGTTTTTGACGATGTGTCTTTTCCAATCGTTTCTTCTTAGCTTGTTTTTTCATAGTTTGGAATACGATCACAAATGGTAAGATTTGCTTTAAAGCATACAATGCCACTGTTAAATTGATTACAATTAAAAATATTTCAATACCAAGCATGTACCCATATTCTTCTTCAATACCATCTACAGTTTTTAATATTAATCCACAATACATTGTCAACGTAATGGCCACACTTGCCAGGGCAGCTAAATGTCTTATTGGTCCTTGAATATGTGGTTTATATGCTAAAAGGAAGCATAAAAAGAATAAATCAAACAAGATAACAACTACAACTTGTAAATCTTTTCCTGGGAAAATTAATGCTATAATACCAGTTAAAAATAACTTTTGAAGCATTTCCCATATATCCCATAAATACGTCTCTCGGCGATAGATTGCATATAAAAAGCCGAGTCGATTTAAAACGCGTCGATCATCTAGATGGTCTCGTTTTTTCCATAATTGATATGAAAAAAATGCCGGTATTCCAATTGGATACAGTATGACAGCAACTATTCCATACATCAAATTATCTTGATGCTTCCCAGTATAACATTCAATGGTAAAATCTTTAACAAGATAAGATTTTCCATCATAATGTTCAGAGCATCTAAAATACTCTATAGCACGTCGTGATATTGGTGGGTATATTAGCAAGACAATCCACATGGTAAATTGTAATACACGATTTGTAAATGTGTCTCGCATGGCTTTTTTAAATGATCGCCCATATTTTCGTTTATACATCATTAATCTTATGCAATATGCAGTTGAGACTAATACTAAAAGTAAGATTGGCATAGACATCATCGCGTTGAAACTATCAAAGAAATCATATTTCACTAAACAACCAACACCTGTAACTGAGATAAAATCGAAATTAAATGGGGATGTTAAGCGCAAAAAATTCAGAAAACTTTTTGGCCACGGGATTTTGAATGCAGTGTCTGAGACACTTAAAATTTGAAGAAACCCAACAAATGATTTCAGAGCAGCGGAGGCAGACTTCATAAATTGCTTAACTTTTTTTATTTGTTGCCTATCAAGTATCCGAGCATTTGAGCTTTTATGTTGAATAAACGTTTTCGTTGCACTTTTCCAATGTGCTTTGCTATCTTTCACATACATGGTACGGCATAGTGCAACTAAAAATATTGCAAATAAAGTACCGAATACTAGGACGATAACAACTCGACTTTCGTTTTTTCTGTAATGATGGAATGGGGGGAAGATGCGGACAGCATGTATGTTGGTATTTTTGTTTGTGATTGTTGTTTAGAATATGAGAGTAGAAAATCATACTTACGTTTCCGGGCATGCATAACAAAATTCATCCGATAAATAATAACCCTCCCTGCAAATACCACATACTACGCCGGTAAAGCCTACTTCGCATTGGCTTTTTCGACATGTTGTATTTTTGGTACCATTGACCAACTGTACTGATGAGAAACCACCTTTGCATGCGCCCTTATATGGACATTTATAATACGTATCACTTCTCGTCCCTGCCGTCCACCAACCTTTCACCGCATAGATTCCATCCCATTCTGTATCAATAGTTGCACAATCCGCACCAACAGGGTGCGGACAATCAATACATTCCAATGCACCATCATTTTCAATCTTTGCATATTGCGATGGTATTCGACGTGGATCGTTGCAATGGCCAATCGTCCATTCAACAAACGCTGGTGAACGGTCTCGAAGATCTAAATCAGAGACTGCACGTGCCTCCAGACGATGCCTTCCATACGGCAATATTGGTGTATTTAACGTGCAAAGTGGAGAGATGGTAGTTCCGGGACATGGCAATTCTTTATATGGACCACCATCTAATTTCCATTCAATTTTAACAACTTCGGGATTTGGCGAATAAAGTTGAAACGTTGCCTTTTGCCATGCACTAAGTGTTGGAGGAGAAGAAGTGATATTTGTGGATGGTTCTGCACCAACTTCAGGTACAATTAGATTTACAAATTTACCAACTAGATTACCACGTGCAATGCCGTCGTTGCTAGCATTGTATTTAGGATCCAAGCTTTGCGGAATTAATTTAATGACCATCTCTCCCCTTGGTGCACCAGACTTTGCTCTAAATTTCAATCTATAATTAATACTATTCCAACTGTTCTTTGGAATCAATACGGTATTGTCGCTACTGTAAGTTTCATCATAAATAATTTCAATTTTGTTCGATGGAACTTGAACTTGAATAATTACATCATGCACTGGTTGAGATGCAAAACGTTCGATTGTAATGCCTTTTGGTTCTTCGTCTTCGGGTTGTAATGTTAACACCGTATTTTCCAATAAAACAACCTCAGCAGTATCATCATCTGCTGCATTGACAGCTGCCAATAAATCACGTCTCGTCGCCTTTTCATAAAATATAGCATCAGTTGTAATAATATTATGAGCAATTACAAAATCCAATAAATCGTGGTCAATATTATCTGGGATAGATGAATATGTCAAACGTTGGTATTGACTCCAATTTGATGGGGTAAATGTTATAAATTTTGGATGTCCAACTAATTGTGGTGGACTAAGTATGTTTGCACCGTCGGCCAGAGTAATGTTAGGCTCCACGCGCACAATTTGCGTTGGCTGTGTATCTAGTCGAACCCCGTATTGAAACGATGCACCTTCTAAATTGAAAAAAGATAAAAATTTAACATCATACATGTACTGATCGTTTGCATCTACGGTCCATAATTTTACATCTGCCTCATCGTCGTTAATAACATTTACTACAAGTACACGTGTTGGGCTACTTTCATATTGTTCATCTGTTGATTCTACACTGTGAAATACTTCGCACGTATATGCAATTGCACCCGTACCTTCATCTATTAAATTACCGCTTGTTGCTAATACAACTGATTTTTGTGTGTTGTTGCCATCATTTGCGGGAATTGTGATATTAGATGGGGTTAAAATGCAACTTAATCCTTGACTTGTTGATGTTGCGTGTAACCTAATTATAACATCTTGTGTAGGTACCATACCGAATGTCAAGCCAATATTGTATTCAAAGGCTGCATCTTCAGCAACAGTTTGGTTACCAACCGGTATGCCCGTAACTTCACCTTTATCAAAATCATACGTAAACGAACTTTTAATCTTTTGGTTCAACACGATAATTTCAATATCGCGTGTTACGCCAGAAGATCCGACGCCAGTAAATTGACATTGTAATGATTGTAAATTTGTGGTATCTACCTTTGGATCTGCACATTTTACCGCACAGCCATTGTCATCGTACACTAATATGTCAATCAAGCTCATATCAAAACCAAAATCTGTCCCTGTGATTTGTATAGTTCCACCATTAAATGGTGGAGAAGTTACGTGTGTAATGTTTGGTGGTAGGTAGGAGAATGCTGCTTGCGCTGATGCTGAATGAAGAGAAGAGTCAATATCATTAATAATTAATTGGACAACGATATTACCACCAACACCGGGTGGTGAAGTGGCTTCAATAGATGTTGCACTCTTATATGTAATATACGCCCACTCATTTCCATTTGTTTTAATTTTAATGCTACTATTAGTAAAACGCAGCCCAGTAAATGTTGTTACAATCCCTCCAGCTGATGTTTGGTTGTTAGGACTAATATTAGAGATAAATGGTATTGGGTAACAATCGTTTTGATTGTCTTGTAGCGTTACATCATATGGATTTGTTTGTGGTTTTGTTGTTTTGATGCCTGCTTCGCACGCTTCGCAAGAAGCAACACCACCGACGGAATAAAAGCCGCCTGCGCAGGGTATGCAGACATTTGAAGTACTAGCGCCGCTCACCAAAGAGGACTTGCCTGCAACACAGGGTATGCAGACATTTGAATTAATAGCGCCAGTCTCTGAGGAGTATTTCCCAGCGAGACAGTCTGTACATACGCCTGCACCAGACGTTGTAGAATATTTTCCCGCTAAACAATCTTTACAAACATTTTTTGAAACAGCACCAACTTCTGTGGAATATTTTCCTGCATCACAAGTCGTACATATGGATGCAGCAGATTGGGAATATTTTCCTGCTGAACAATCTGCACAAACGGTGTGTATGTTCGCGCCTACTGCCATGGAATATTTGCCTGGATCACATTGTAGACAAGCACTAGGTGCAGTAGCGCCAATAGTCGTAGAATATTTTCCCTCGGTACAATTTTGACAAACGGTGTGTATGCTCGCACCTACTTCTGGGGAATATTTTCCTGCATCACAATCTTTACAAACTCCTGCGTTATTAGCACCAGTTTCTATGGAATATTTTCCTGCATCGCAATCTGTACAACCAGCAGCGTCTGTATTGGAATATTTTCCTGCATCGCAATCTTCACAAACTCCTGCGTTATTAGCACCAATTGCTGTGGAATATTTTCCTGCACCACAAATTATGCAAAAAACACCACTACTAGCACCTTGTGTATCGGAATATTTTCCTTCGCCACAATTTATACAAGTTGTTGCGTTTGTAGCACCAACTTGTATAGAAAATTTTCCTTCTTCACATAATTGACATGTTGTACTGCCTTCAGATTCGGAATATTGTCCCGCGGTACAAGTTTGGCAATTAGTTTGTCCAGTTGAAGGATTAAATTGCCCTGGTTCACAGTAATGACATTGATTAATAACAAAATATGCACCTGCCTGACATGTAAGATCAGGATGAGGATCGCAAGGAAGTAAAGGGGTTGGAAGTTTTTTCCAAACATTATCCTTGTCATAACCACCATCCGTATCCGTCATCCTTGTAGTATATTTTTGGCAGTTTGCTGCTTTAAATTTACCAGTGCCACAACACGATGATAGGAATGTACTATCTTTACTATTTTCGCAGGCCTGAAAACACGCGGCGTATTGATCACTCATACAAAAAGTAATTTGGAGGCACAAGAATGTAAAGAAAACAACAACATGTTTCATGTTGGATATATTCATAACTTTTCGTATTGCAATCTGTACGCCAAACCGAACCAACTTACAAACATATGCTTTCTCTCGTCTATCGTGTCTACATTGCGCATGTCATGTCAACAGTCAGCAAGCAGTCAAAGTCAATAGTCAATAAAACAAATTATATTATGGATAGTACTAATATAAAAAATAAAATAAATAATAATAATTTCAATAATAATAATAATTAATTGCACAAATTTATTTATTATTTTTTTTTATGTATTTCTTTATTATTTATTATAATAAAATACGTAAAATTATCTATTTTTTCGTCTTTTTTTTCCTCCAGCAGACTTTATCCAAAAAAAATAACATTACACAGAATATGTTTTCCATTGCAACGTTGCGGCTACGGTCACAAAATCTGTGACCAGTTAGCGCAAAGAATCTTCTTCGTATTGTACCATGTTAATGTTAAATACCTTTCCCTTTCAGTTTAAAATATTTAAAAGTAGGCTACCTGTTACCTGTACTATTAATAGGAACTATAATGTGTAACGTGTAAACGGAAAAAAAAAAACCAAAAATCGGAATTAATTTTCCAATAATATAACGAAGCAGCTCTCCTAAAATTGAAGAAAACACGTGATAAAACCATATAATTAATAATATCTAATAAAATAACACGAATAACAACAAGACGACTAACTTTTATAACCATGTGGGGATTATTAACTCAAATTAAAATGATAATTGAAAGTTGAAAGAGTTTTTTTTTACGTTATACGAGCTACGAGCAAGGAATTACAGTATTGAGTATATAAGCAGTATATTTAGTATTGCAACTAGCCAGCTAGCACACTATAAAGCGCGACGTGGTTTCCTGAGTACACTAGAAATGCTATTTGATATGATCATTTGTATACAGTAACAAGTACAATTATGTTACGATAATTCAAATTCCCAAAATTCCTAAAAAGTTAAAATTGTTGATAATGTATTTTAAGTTGAAATAAAAGGAGAGTGTATAGTAAAAGATAAAAAAATTAAGGATATAATTGGATATTACTTTTACCCTTTTACCCTTTCGCTACTTTTACCCTTGCGTCCTTCTCTGCAACAGACCATTCATCACCCCTGGTTACACACTCATGAATATATATAACTTTTTGTGAAATCGGTTTGAAGCTTATTATCATTCTGGAGAGTACTCTCTGTTCTTGTTATGATTTTTGTACATCATTCAGTTTTTTTAATTTCATAACAACAGCGTTGCGTTTCAATAATTCAGGTACAACTCTACGCAATGTTTCTTCGGAACTCTCACCTACGGATCTTTCTTTTTCTTTTGTTCGATTTACAGACGAAATTGATGCGTTTCGTATAGTTTTTTTAATTGCTGTACTTAATGACATGTCTGTGCTGGTACTTTTAACATTGAGATGTTTGGTAATGTTTTTTTTTGTTATCTGTGTAGTTATATGCACTTTTATATGATTTATTTCGTGCATCATTTCCTCGTCAACCATTTTGTGAAAATCTTCAAATGCAGTCTCCGTTGCCTTTGCATAAACCTCTGAAACTACTGCTATAAATATATTCATTAATAAAAGCGCTAAAAAGAATATTAAGAAGAAAATCAATACATATGCATAGGACCAATGACTTCCTTCAATCAATTCCATATTTCGTACATCTTGACCATTTGCTGTTAACAGTGTATTGTAAATGGCATCAACAAACGTATGGTACCCATAAACTTCGTCACCAAACGCAAACATAAAACTAAATGCAAAACCACTCACTAAAAAGAGCAATACTACATAGAAAGGTAAAATATCAGAACTGAAAATAGTTCTAGTAATTGCAATTGTTCTGAATCCTATACCTAGATAAGGAATGCGGTGTATTGCTTTTAACCCGTGTAAAAAAACAAAAATAAGAGTTAGTGCTAATTGATCTTGACGTTGGAATATACTTTCCGTAATATCATTTAAATCTATGTAACTTTTAGGGTCGTCTAATGCATTTTTTACATCGATTTGGGCTTGGGATCGTAGTATTACAACTCTAGTATGAAACCAGTACAATCTAAAAAAAAATGAACCAATTATTAATTCAACATAATTCCATGGATCTGATAAGTATGGGTTACTCAATGCCCCACGTATATATTGCCATGTTGCTGTAGTGACTTTTTGCACACTTTGTTTAGTCTTGTCTTTTAAATCCTTTCCATCGCCCAAGCCTTTTACGGTAAAACAGTAGCAAAACGTTACAATAACTTTAGCAAAAATGGAATGATACCATGGCTTTTCGCTTAATTTCAATTTTTCCCATGCCTCTGGATCATCCATAATTTCGCTTAAAACCCTTCTGCTGTGGCCGTCCCACAATGCATTAACTTCATTTACAGTGAAAACTAAGAAAACAATAAATGTTATCAATAAAAAGGTGTTAGTGGCTTTCATCATAGATTCTGATTCCCATTTCAGAACAAAGATTTTTGATACTACATTGGATGCACCGGTTTCCCACATTTCAATTACTAATTGTGCATATGCTGCATCTTTTGAGTATCTTAAATATTCTTTCAACATTTTTTCGCTTACGATACGGTTACGGCATAAATAATGCAGACCAGTGCAACCTGTAACAGTGGAATGCTCATCGTAAAAACGATCTGACAGAAGCGTTTCCATTGCGCTGTTCGACGCTTGGCGTGTTACTTTATTTTCGACGCTATTATTATTTATGTTCTTCTCGTTTATACTTTTAAGTTTTTCAATTTCTCGATTTACGTACGTTGTTACTGTCGTACCACCCCTAAACGTCCCTGCATCAGGATATTCAAGCAGTGCCGATTTTATTAGTTCTACAGTACAGTAAGTGGCCCTACACAAATAATGTAACGGGGTTTGTAAATCTTCATCCATATTAGTCATTCCTTTTGTTTCATATTGCATATAACAATTTAAATGTTCTTTCTTGACATTTTCATTTCGGCATAATAAATGCAGTGGTGTTGTAAAATTTGCGTAAAATGTAATTGTATCTTTGCATTGTTCTAAATAAAGTTGTATCGCTCGTGGTGTAACATTTTTAGAGTTGCACAAATAATGCAAACCTGTCCATCTTTTTTCGTTCTCCTCACTTCCATACTTTTGAGCATTTTCTTCAATATATTTATTAAGTTTCTCCCCATCATCCTCTGGCCCCTCTTTTGCCAGCTGTACGATATTTTGAATAAACTCTGGTTGTCGGTGCAATGGCAATTCATTTGCAGCTGCAATTAAAATGTCGGTAAACGTCCTCCTCTTGCGTCGCTCTTTTAACGTGCCAATTGAGTCTATCTTCCTATTGTCGTTATTAGCAGTAGTTTTTGGTGGTCGAAAATCATTCATATGTTATCTGGTATAATTTGGTGCTAAAACTTGCTATATGTTGTTCGCTCGTTGCTCTGGTATGTGTTTAAGCACAGCACAGTAACGTTTCACAACTGACAGGGTCTAAAATCTGCAGATTTGCCTCAATCGATATGATGTGTCCACATGTGTGCAAAAGGAAGCCATCAACACATCATGTATCATATCATCAGTCGTTATAGTCGTTA